>LKMJ01001001.1_pt1 | contig 23939 bp, 25 predicted proteins | sample 643391 | NCBI WGS metagenome assembly LKMJ01 (sample SAMN04112250, study PRJNA286221) | soda lake metagenome | biome: soda lake; feature: Kulunda Steppe; material: water; isolation source: sample PL-Br10 brine of Picturesque Lake | place: Russia: Kulunda steppe | collected 2010-07
CTGCCAGGGCGTACTCGGGCATGCCCGCCTGCACCGCCTGCATGGCACGCCGGTGGGCGGCCACCGAGATGCCGGCGGCCCGGCGCATCGCCTCCAGCTCGGCGGGGCGCTTGATCAGACGCTGCTCATGGAGATTATGCTCGAAGAGCTCGATGCTGCTCGGCGCCACCGCACGCCCACGGGCGCGCCCGCGACCGGCCTGGAGCCACTGCAGCAGCTTGCGGTCCCAGTGCTCGTCGCGCCCCAGCGGACCGATGAGCCGCTCGCGCCCGACAAGCAGATCGGGCAGGCGCTGATCGATCTCGCCCAGCGGCCAGGCCTGATCGGCCCCGTAGGCGTGGCAGGCGGCCTCCGGACCGATGCGCGCCCCGGCCCAGCGTTCTGCCTCCGGGTCGCGCTCGCGTACGAACAGGATGTACTCGCCCTCGGGGCGACCCGGCGCAATCACCGCCACCGCATCGGGCTCGGGGAAGGCGGTGAGGTAGCGGAAATCACTGTCCTGGCGAAATGGGTGGTCGACGTCCCGGTTGCGTGGCTGCTCCCGGGCCGCTGGGATCACCACCACGGCCTCCTCGCCGATGCGCCGCGCCAGGGTATCGCGCTGCTCGCGGGCCAGCTCCCGGTAGTCGATGGCCTCGCTCATGGGTCCTGGGCCTCGATGCTCGGGTGCCCGAGGTGCTCGCGGCAGAGCAGGACACCGACGCGGATGTACTCGAGCAGCTCCGTGTAGGAGGCCTCATCGTCCTCATCCTCGGCCGGTTCGGCGGCCACCCGGGCGATCTCCGCGAGGTCACTGAGGAACTCGCGCACCTCGGCGGGCAGCTCGGTGTCCTGGCCGGGCTCGGTGCGCCCAATCCCGAACAGGAACCCGCTGCTCCAGGCGGCCAGGGCGCGGACCCGCTCGTTCAGCGGCTCGTCCTCGGGCGGCAGCAGCGGGGCGAAGCCCATGGCGTCGTCGGCGAGTTCCGTGGCGGTCTCGTCGTAGAGCAGGGTCAGGGTCTCCAGGCAGGCGCGGGCCGCCTCGCCGCGCGGCTCGGTGTCCGCGAGTACCTCGGCGATCCAGTGGGCCTGGCCGGCCGCGCCGGTGCCGCTGAGCATGCCGGCGAGCATGCCGTGGGCCTCGGCCGCGCCCACCGGCGTGCCGACCGCCTCGAGGACCTCGGCCACCCCCTGGTAACGTTGTCCGGAAGCCATGGCTCGTCCACCCTCTATCTGGTTCGCGGGAGCAGGAGATCCCATCCTACCAGCGGCACCGCCGATTGACCGGGCCCGACCGGCACTCTATAGTCGGCGATCAGGGGAGGTGACTCCAAGTGTCTGATTACTCGGTCGAAGAGCTGGTGCGCCTGGAGCAGCGCGTCGAACAGCTGCTGCGCCAGCACGAGCGCCTGCGCGAGGAGAACCGCCTGCTGCGCGAGGCCCAGGAGCAGCTGCAGGCGGATCGGGCCGCGCTGCAGGAAAAGAACGAGCTCGCCCGCTCCCAGATCGAGTCGATGATCAGCCGGCTCAAGGCGATGGAGCAATAGCGCATGACCGAAGCGGTCAAGGTACGCATCCTCGATCAGGACTTCACCGTCGCCTGTCCCGAGGACGCCAAGAACGAGTTGCTGCAGTCCGCCGACTATGTGGATCGCAAGATGCGCGAGATCCGCAAGAGCGGCAACGTGGTTGGTACGGATCGGGTGGCGGTGGTGGCGGCGTTGAACATCGCCTACGAGCTGCTCAGCGTCCAGGCCGAGAACGAGCAGCTCTCGGATGTGCGTCAGCGCCTGGCGCGGCTGGATGCGCGCATCTCCGAGGCCGTCGACGGCGGCTCCTGAGATTGCTTGCACGACGGCCACCCGTGGGTGATCATGGAGACACGGCATCCCCTGCGGTGTTCGATCTCAGGCCGAGTTATCTTGAGCCTCAGAGCAATGCCCAAGGGACCGGGCGTGGGTTGACCGGTGTGCATGTCCGCCCTGAGCGGAAAGCCTAAGGCAGCTCCCCCCGTCCCTACCTGAACCGGAGGGTTCAAGGGCAGGCCTGTACGGCATGTGCGGGGGGTGTCCTTTATCTTCAGCGTCGCCACCCGGTGCGGCGCCCGCGAGAGCCTGCCGGCCCCCCGTCCCGACCCTTGCAGGAGTGCCGCCTTGGCCACCAAGCGCGACATCCGCCATCGTCTGCGCAACCACCGCCGTCGGATCCCGAACGCCTACCGCCGCCGCGCCGGGCTGCGGCTGCGTGACGAGGTGCTGAGGCTGGTCGAGACCCGTGGGTTGCAGCGGGTGGCCGCGTATCTCGATGCCGATGGAGAGGCCCCCACCGGTCCGGCCCTTGCCGCGCTGCGCCGGCGGGGGGCGGCCGTCTACCTGCCGGCGCTGCGTCGGCGGGGGCGGTGCATGGCGTTCCGGCGCTGGCTGCCGGGGGCGCCGCTGCGCCCCAATCGCTACGGCGTCCCCGAACCGCCGCCGGGGCTGGCGGCCGAGCTGCCGGTGCGGGAGCTGGATCTGGTCCTGGCGCCGCTGGTCGCCTTCGATTCCGCGGGCCGGCGACTGGGCATGGGCGGCGGTTTCTACGACGCCACCTTCGCGCGCGTGCGCCGCTCGCCCTGGCACCCGCCGCTGATCGTCGGCCTGGCGTTCAGCTGCCAGCGCGTGGCGGCGCTGCCCGGCGAGCCCTGGGACCTGCCGCTGGATGGGGTGATCACCGAGCGCGGCTATGTCAGTCTGCCCCTACGCACGCATCGCCAGGAGGGGGCATGAACCGGTGGCTGATGAAATCCGAGCCCGATGTGTTCGGGATCGATGACCTGGCCGCAGCGCCCGAAGGTACCGACTGCTGGGACGGGGTGCGCAATTATCAGGTGCGCAACATGATCCGCGATCACATGCGCCCGGGGGATATCGCCTTCTTCTACCACTCCAACACGCGCCCACCGGGGGTGGTCGGGGTCATGGAGGTGGTCAGTGACCCCTACCCCGATCCTACGGCCCTCGATCCGGACGATCCCCACTACGACCCGAAGAGCACCCCGGAGGCGCCGCGCTGGTTCTGCGTCGACGTCCGCTACCGCGAGCGCCTGCCCCGGCAGGTGACCCTCCAGGAACTGCGGGAGTGTCCGGAGCTCGAAGGGTTCCCGCTGATCCGGCGCGGCAACCGCCTGTCCATCGTCCCAGTCACCGAGGCGCAGTGGACGGCCATCTGGCGCCTGGCCCAGGGCTGAGCGCGCCCCTGTCCGCGCCAGGGCGCCGTCTGTGATACCCGGGGGGCTCATCTTCCTGTGAACGCCGCCGATGCCCGGTCCATGGGGCCGGCAGGGTGCTGCGGCACCCGGCAGATTCCATCGATCAAGGAGCCGACGCGAGCATGACGGAGAACGGCATACGAGATTGGCGTATCGGACGCTGGGTGGCTATCAGTGCGGGCCTGGCGGTACTCTTCGCCGCGCCGGTGGCGTACTGGGGTTATCACGCCTTCGAGGAGCGGGTGAGCGGGGAGGCTGCCGAGCCCCCGCCGGCGGCGGTGGATCCGGAACCATTCCGCGTCCCCGAGCTGACCTTTGTCGAGGCCGAGACCAGTGAGGCGGTGCTCGAGCAACTGCGCGAGCGAGGCGGTGAGCAGTGGCCCCCGGACGAGGCTGTCGCTCCGGTGACGGCCGCCAGCTTCCCGGACGATCTTGCCGAGGTGGATGTGGAGACCCGCAAAGAGGTCTTTTTCCGCATCCTGACGCCCATCGTGCTGGCCGAGAACGCCCGGCTGCGTGAGGCCCGCGAGTTCGTTACTGAGGTCGGTGAGCGGCGCGAGGAACTCGCGGGTGCCACCCGTGAGCGCCTGGAGAATCTGGCCGAGCACTACCGGGTCGATCTCGATGAGGACGGGGCGATCGAGACGTTGCTGCGCCGGCTCGACGAGATCCCGGCGGACATGGCCCTTGCCCAGGCCGCCAACGAGAGCGGCTGGGGGACCTCGCGCTTTACGCGGCAGGCCAACAACCTCTTCGGCGAGTGGACCTGGACGCAGGAAGAGGGTCTGGTGCCCGAGCGCCGCGGTGAGGGTGAGACCCACCGCATCCGCGTCTTCCCGTCCCTGCAGCGGTCCGTGCGCTCCTACTACTTCACCCTCAACGTTGGCCACGCCTACGACGATCTGCGTGAGATGCGCGCCGGGATGCGCGATGACCGGGGCACGCTGGATGGGGAGGCCCTGAGCGCCGGGCTGACGGCCTACTCGGAGCGGGGCGAGGCCTACGTAGAGGAGGTGCGCTCGATGATCCGCTTCAATCGCCTGCAGCAGCTCAACGAGCTGCGCCTGGATGATGTGGAGCGGCGCCCGACGGAACTCGCGGAGGCCGAGGTGGAAGAGGAGGCGGCCGGGGAGTGACCGCCTCCTGCGCTGCGGTTCAGTCGTTCAGCCACTGCTTGCTGAACCAGAAGAAGCGCCCGCTGCCGTCACGGTGCGGCGCGGTGCAGTTGTAGCGGGCGCGGCCCTTGCCGAAGGGGTCCTCGGCCTGGACGGCGAACCGCGTGCGCTCGTCATCGAGCCACTCCACCTCCATGCCCCCCTGGCCGCTGGCGAAGCAGTTCAGGCGGCCGGCGCCCACGTCGTGGTCCTCGACCAGCTGGATCTGCATGCGCGGCGGGTTGGTGTCGTCATCGAGCAGCGGGTCAAAGGGCTCCATCGACTCCACGGGCAGGGGTAGGCTGTTGGCCCGCAACTCGAAGTCCTCCATGCCGCCGAACTGCTCGTTGACCGCAAAGCGGGGCAGGGCCCGTTCGTCGCTGTGTACCCCGACCGCCCCGGAGTGCTGGCCGAAAGCGATGTAGCCCTTATCGCGCAGCAGCTCGGCCAGCGCCGGGTCGTACTCGCCAAAGGGGTAGGCGTAGAGCTTCGGATCGCTGTTGACCGCTTCGCCGAGTTCCTCCTGCAGGCGCTGCTGGGCGTTACTCACATCCTCGCGCATGCGCGCCCGCCACGCCTCGTCGTCTTCGTCGTCCTCCCGGCGGACCAGATAGTCATGGCTGGAGGAGTGGTTGGCGAAGCGGACCAGCCCGGAGTCCTGCATCTCGCGCATCTGATCCCAGTCCATGTAGGCCGAGCGACCGGAGTCGACGTCGTCGGTGGCGACGAAGACCGTCATCGGCCAGTCGCGCTCCTTCAGACGCGGGAACGCCTCCTCGTAGACGGAGGCGTAGGCGTCATCGACGGTGATCGACACCGTCCGCTCGGGGATCGTGCCCCCGTGGCGCAGCACATCGATCACCCACTCCACCGGCCAGACGTTGAACTCCTCCTCCTCGAGGTAGTCGAGCTGGGCCTCGAACTGCTCGAGGCTGACGCTGGTCGACGGATACCGATCCTCGCCGAAGCGGTGGTACATGAAGATCACGGCGCTCCCTTGGGGATCGGCCTCCGGGTCTTTCTCCGGTGGCTGCGCGCCGAGGGCGTGGCTGGCGCCACCCGCGGTCAGGGCGGCAAGGGCGAGGCTGGCCGGCAGCCAGGTGCATCGGTGCATAGGGCATCTCCTCGTGTGTACGGGTTCAGCTGAGGAACAGCTTGTAAGCGGGGTTGTCCGTTTCCTCTACGAAGTTGTATTCGAGCTCGTGCAGAAAGTCCTGGAACGCCTCGCGTGCGTCGTCCGGCACCTGGATCCCGCACAGCACCCGGCCGTAGGCAGCGCCGTTATTGCGATAGTGGAACAGGCTGATGTTCCAGCGCTCGCCCAGGCTGCCCAGAAACTGCATCAGCGCGCCGGGGCGCTCCGGGAATTCAAAGCGGTAGACCACCTCATCGGCGACGCCGTGGCCGCGCCCGCCGACCATGTGGCGGACGTGGACCTTGGCCATCTCATCCTGGGTCAGGTCGAGCACCGGATAGCCCCGCTCGCGCAGTCGGTCGACCAGCGCATGGCGCTCGGCGGCGCCGTCCTGCAGCGCCACGCCGGCGTAGACGTGGGCGGTTTCCGGGTCGGCCATGCGGTAGTTGAACTCGGTGATCGGCCGCTCGCCGATGGTCTCGCAGAAGCGGCGAAAGGCGCCGGGGCGCTCGGGGATGGTCACCGCCAGGACCGCCTCGCGGTGCTCGCCCAGTTCGGCGCGCTCGGCGACGTGGGAGAGCCGCGAGAAGTTCATGTTGGCGCCGCTGTTGATGGCCACCAGCGTTTCGTTGCGGATGCCGTGGGCGCTGGCGTACTTCTTGGCGCCGGCCACGCCAAGGGCCCCGGCGGGTTCGAGGATCGAGCGGGTCTCCTCGAAGACCTCCTTGATCGAGGCGCAGATCTCGTCGGTACTGACCAGCACCACCTCGTCCACGTGGCGGCGCAGGATCGGCCAGGTGTGTTCGCCGATCTGCCGCACGGCGACACCGTCGGCGAACAATCCCACCTGATCCAGGCGCACCCGCTCGTCCCGCTCGAGACTGGTGGCCAGGGTGGGGGCATCCTCGGGTTCGACGGCGACGATGCGGATATCCGGGCGAAGCTGGCTGATGTAGACGGCGATGCCGGCCGCCAGGCCCCCGCCACCGACCGGGATGAATACGGCGTGGATGTCCCGCGGGTGCTGGTGGAGGATCTCCATGCCCACGGTGCCCTGCCCGGCGATGACATCCGGGTGGTCGTAGGGCGGGATGTAGGTGAGCCCGTGGCTGTCGATCAGCTCCTGGGCGTGCGCCGAGGCGGCGTCGTAGCCGTCCCCGTGCAGCACCACGTTGCCGCCGAAACGACGCACCGCATCCACCTTGATCTGCGGCGTGGTCCGCGGCATGACGATGGTGGCCTCAATGCCAAGCCGCCGCGCCGAGAGGGCGACGCCCTGGGCGTGGTTCCCCGCCGAGGCGCAGATCACTCCGCGCTGGCGGGCCTCTTCGGAGAGGCGGATGATCCGGTTGTAGGCCCCGCGCAGCTTGAACGAGAAGACCGGCTGGAGATCCTCGCGCTTGAGCAGCAGCTGGTTGCCCATGCGTGCGGAGAGGATCGGCGCGGCCTCCAACGGCGTCTGCTCGGCGACATCGTAGACGCAGGCGGTCAGGATGCGCTCCAGGTAGGCGCGCTGATCCTGTTCGAGGGCCGGTTTGTCGGCGTTAGGCTTGACGTGGTTATGATGGACAGTCATACGCAACAGCATACCGCTAGCGGCGGTTGTACCGAAGTCAGTTGCGCACAATCGAAATCAGGAGCCGAGATGAGTGATCAGGGGAAGCGTCTGGCCGCCGAGGCGGCCCTAGAGTATGTCGAGGAGGATGCCTACGTCGGTGTCGGCACCGGCTCGACGGTCAATCTGTTCATCGATGCCCTGGCGGACATGCGCGATCGCATCGCCGGTGCGGTTTCCAGCTCTGAGGCGAGCACCCAGCGCCTGCGCGATCGTGGCATCGACGTGATCGACCTCAACAGCGCCGGTCGCCTGCCCGTGTACATCGATGGCGCCGACGAGGCGAATCGCTTTCTGCAGCTGATCAAGGGCGGCGGCGGGGCGCTGACCCGCGAGAAGATCGTCGCCTCGGCCTCGGACCGCTTCGTCTGCGTGGCCGATGAGGGCAAGATGGTCGATGTCCTCGGTGCCTTCCCCCTGCCGGTGGAGGTGATCCCGATGGCGCGCAGCACCGTGGCCCGGGAGCTGGTTCGCCTGGGCGGCCGGCCGGAGCTGCGCGAGGGGTTCACCACCGACAACGGCAACGTCATCCTGGACGTTCACGGCCTGTCCATCACCGAGCCCATCAAGCTCGAGCAGACCCTGAACAACATCCCGGGCGTGGTGACCAACGGCCTCTTCGCCCTGCGCCCGGCGGATCTGCTGCTGCTCGGCAGCGACTCCGGGGTTCGTCGTCTGACGGCTGAGTAAGAGCTTGCGCAGCAGGAGGCCGTGGTGTCGGACATCCCCCGCCTTCTCATCGTCCTCGGGATCCTGCTGGTTCTGATCGGGTTGGCCTGGCCCTGGATCGATAAGATCGGTCTGGGGCGCCTGCCCGGTGATATCGCCATCGAGCGCGATGGCTTCCGTTTCTATTTCCCGATCACCACCATGCTCCTGATCAGCGCGGTGGTGACGGTTTTGCTGTGGCTGTTCCGCAAATAGCGGGCGCTAGCCGCCGCTGACCGGTGGCAGCAGAACCAGGACGCTGTCCTCCTCCACCGGGGCATCCGGCGGAACCAGGGCGTCGCCGACGGCCACAGCCACCCGCGGCAGGTGGTCGGCCAGCTCGGGGCAGGCCGTGGCGGCCGCCTCGAGCGCCGCGGCCACGGTGCCCTCGGCTGGCTTCTCCAACTCCAGACGGGTTTGCCCGGCGACCTCGGTCAGGACGCCGTAGAGCTCCAGGCGCATGCCGATCTCCTGCTGTACCAGGCTGGACCTCTCCCGGCGGAGCGGTCACAATCGCCGCATCCCCGGCGCGGTTCGCGCCTCTTGGTAGGCACTTGAATACAGGTTCTCGCATGGATCGGTCGATGACGCAAACGTCCCCGCGCCCGTCCTGGCCGACAATCGCCTGGCACGCGATCCGGCCGCGCACCCTCCCCCTCTCGCTCTCGCCGATTCTCGCCGGCTCCGCGGTGGGCTGGGTCGAGAGCGGCGTCCTGCGCCTGGACGTGACCCTGGTGGCTGCGCTGTCCACCGCTGCGATCCAGATCGGGACCAATCTGCAGAACGACGCTGCTGATACCCTCAATCAGACCGACAGTGCCGAGCGGATCGGCCCGGTCCGGGTCACCGAGCGCGGTTGGCTGACCCCGCGCCAGGTGCTGACGGCGGCGTACAGCGCCTTCGCCCTCGCCCTGCTCTGCGGGGCGTACCTGGTGGCCATCGGCGGCCTGCCGATCCTGGTGCTGGGCATCCTCTCGGTGCTGGCCGGGTACGCCTACTCCGGCGGCCCCTTCCCGATCTCCCGCGGTCCGCTGGGGGAACTGTTCGTCATCTTCTTCTTCGGTCTGGTCGCGGTTGGCGGCCTGGCCTATCTGTACACCGGGGCGATCAGTCCGCCCGCGCTGGTGATGGGGCTGGCCGTCGGGTTCCCGGCTGCCGCCGTGCTCCTGGTCAACAACCTCAGGGATCGGGAGGGTGATCGCGAGGCCGGGCGCTGGACGCTGGCCATCCTGCTTGGGCCGGTGGGCTCGATCTGGCTGTTCGGCGGCCTGCTTGCCGGCGTGGCGGTGGCCCTGCTCGGGCTGGCGGCTTTCGGCGTCCCGTGGACCGGGGCGGCGCTGGGGCTCGCGGCACTGCCCTTCGGGGTGCGCATCTGGCGCTCGCTGATGGCTGCCTCCAGCGGCGAAGACTACAACCGCTGCCTGGCCCGCACGGGGCTGTTCCAGTTGCTACTGGCCATCGCCGCCGGGGTCGGGCTGGTGGCTGGGGCGTACCTACACGGAGCTGCCTAGCATCCGCCGGGGTGCGGCGCCGCGGCTTGTTGAAGGCACCCCGGCCAGGCGTTAAGTTTCCGGGAGTGTATGAAGGGCCGCCGCATCGGTGGTCCTTTCGGTACGGATGAAGGAGTCAAGGACCCATGCAGATTGCCCGTGACCTGCTCTACGGCGGCGCGACCCCGACCACGGTGATCGCCGACGCCGGCCTGACCGCCTTGCGGGTCGGCGCCGGGCTGATGATGGCGGTGGGCCACGGCCTGCCCAAGCTCCCGCCTCAGGAGGGGTTTGTCGGCATGGTCGAGGGTATCGGTTTCCCGGTGCCGCTGTTCTTCGCGTGGCTGGCGGGGATCGCGGAATTCTTCGGTGGCCTGCTCCTTGCCGCCGGCCTGCTCACCCGTCCGGCTGCGGCGGCGATCCTGGGCACCATGCTGGTGGCAGCATTCGGCGGCCATCTGGCCGCTGGTGATCCGCTTTTCGCGGTAGACGGCCCGAGTGCCGAGATGGCCGTGCTCTACGCCTTTGTGGCACTGGCGTTCATGCTCGTCGGCTCCGGCCGGTTCGGTCTGGATCGCCTGGTGCGCGAGCGCTCGGCGCGGCTGATGCCCTGAGGAGGAATCATGAGCGAGGAAGAGGTCCCGGATCGCGCCGAGGAGAGCTGGAAAAGCCGCCTGGGGCGGTGGCTGAATATCGCCCTGGCCATCGGTGCGCTGGTCGCCCTGATCGGCACCTTTATCGTCTGGGGCGAGGGTGCCTTCGGGTTCCTGCTGGCCTTTGTGGTCCTCTTCCCGGCGGCACTGATCGCCGCGCTGATGCGCTGGTGGCCGCGGCACTCGGCGGAGGGGGTTCGCGATGGCCTCGGTTGGCGGCGGCGGCTCTACATCAGTGCCGGTGGCATCGCCTTTGCCTCGCTGCTGTGCCTGATGATCGGTGTCGCGTGGTTCGGCACCGCGCCGGGTACGATGCTGCTGGTGGCCGGGACCATGCTGCTGCCCCCCGCGGTGATCATGGGTCTGCTGGCCTTCTCGCTGCGTGACCGGGAGCGGCTGGCTGACACGGTCCGCGACCCGAACGAGCCGATCGTCTACCAGGCCGAGGTGCACTGGGGGGTGTTCCTGCCCACGATCCTGGTGCTGACCGCCACCCTGATCCTTGCCCTCGCCCCGCTGGGCACCGTCGGGTACGTCGTGGCCACCATCCTTTACTTGATCGTGCTGCCCGGTACTGCGGCGCACTCGCTCAGCGTGTTCTTCAACACTGAGCTGGAGCTGACGCCGAGCAAGCTGATTGCCGGTACCGGCCTGATCGTGCGCACCTCCCGGGTCTTCGAGCGCGAGCACATCCAGGCCGTGGGTGTGTATTACGGCTGGCTCGGGCGCATCCTCGGTTTCGGGCGGCTGAGTGTCGTCTGCAAGGACGGCACCAACTTCAAGGTGCCCGGCATCATCGACCCGGACGGATTTCGGCATATCGTCCATCGGGGGCTCTAGACGCTGCGCTTCGCCCCGGCGGGGGCATCACGCGCCGGTGGGCGCAGCGGACCGGAGGTACGGGTCGAAAATCTGGCGCAGATCCACCCTCGCCTGCAGGCGCCGGCACAGCATGAAGGTGCCCATGAACTTGCGGTGTAGGAACAGGGTCTCCGAGACCGGTGACCCCGCCAGGCGGTCGCTGAAGAACAGCGTTCGCCCGCGGTAGTAGACCCGTTCGAACAGGTCCGAGGCCCCGAAGTCATAGGGGCCCTGGTGGCGCAGCGGCTCACTGGTCATTTCGAGCAGCTCGAGCAGCGCGGCGACCTGCTCCGCGGAGGCGTCGCGATCCAGGTACCCGAGTTCCCTTGAGCACGCCTCCAGGGTCGTGCGATTCCCTTCCTGCGCCGCCCGGCCCATGCGTCGGTAGACTTCCACCAGCTCGGGGCGGATGGCGTGTGTGGCGCCGAAATCGAGCAGTACCAGCCGTCCGCGCTCCGTATCGTAGAGGAAGTTGCTGAAGTTCGGGTCGGTCTGCACCAGCCGGAACTCAAAAAGCTCCCGCAACGCCAGGCGACTGAGCAGCGCCGCCGCGTGATCGCGTTGCTCAGCGGCCGCATCGCCTCGGTCGGCGAGCTGATCGACCGGCACGCCGTGGACGTAGTCCATGGCCAGGACCCGGGGCGTGGATAGATCCCGGTGGACGCCCGGAAGGATGATCTGCGGGTCGTCGCCGAGGGCGTGGTTGTAGGCCTCGAGGGCGTCGCCTTCCGCCTCGTAGTCGGCCTCCCGGTGCAGCTGTCGCCTGGCCTCATCGAGCAGGCTCTCCAGCTGCAGCCCGCGTGGCATGAGCCCGCTGTGCCGCAACACGAAGCCCAGGTTATCCAGGTCGCTGTCGATGCTCTCGCGTACGCCAGGGAACTGGATCTTGAGCGCCAGATCGCGCCCGTCGGCGGCCACGGCCCGATGGACCTGGCCGATGGAGGCGGCAGCGATGGGGGTGAAATCGAATTCGCGGAAGCGCTTCAGCCAGCCCTTGCCCAACTCGCGTCGAAGGACGCTGTCGAGCTGGCTCAGTGGCATGGAGTCGGCCTCATGGCGCAGTGTGCCCATGATCTCTGCCACCTCGGGGCCGAGGACGTCGGTGCCGTCCATCGACATCAGCTGCCCCATCTTCATCACCGCGCCGCGCATGCGCCCCAACCGCTCGGTGATGCGTCGGGCGTGGGCGGGCGAGAGCTCGATGCGCCCCTGCCCCTCGTCGCTGCTGGTCAGCCCGCGCAGCCCACCCCAGCCTAGCCCAAGGGCCATATCCCCGGTGGCCCGCCCCAGGTGATAGAGACGGCTCCACCGGTTGCTGGGTACGGCACGGCTGCGGCGGTCCTCACCGCCGCGGCTCATGCATCCTCGAGGGTTGAGAGCATGTACTCGATGGCCTTGATCAGATCTTGCTCATCGGCCCGTCCGCGGTAGGCCGGCATGGCGCCTTTACCCCGCAGGGTGGCGTCAAGGAGTTCGTCGATATCCCGTGAGCGATCCGCCCAGTCCGCCTGCTGTCCGGTCACCGGCGCGCCGGCGATACCGCGCTCATGACAGGAACGGCAGCTCGGTGCCGTGCCGCTGCGATAGATGGCCAGTCCGGGGTGGTCCTCATTGGCCTGTTCGCCGTGGCTGGCCACGGGCTCTGCCGTTGCCTGGTTCGCGTCCTGCGCAGGCTCGTCGGCGGCAACGCCATTGTGGTCGGCCTCTGACGCCGGTTCATCGTCCCGGGCAGCCTCCATGGGGTCCTCGGCCGGCTCGAAGCCCTCCTCCTCACCGGTTTCCGGGGTCTCTGGGCCCGATGACTCGTTGCAACCCGCCAGAGCCAGGAGGCCCGCAGCGATCAGCGCCAACATCCAATACCGCACGTGCATGGTGCACTCCTTTTGCTCAGTACCGGCATTCCTCTCCTTGGAGTTTAGGCGCACCGCGGCCTTCCGTCACGCCTTTCGGGGGGTGCCGGTGCCGGGACGTCGCGCCTCTGGCACCGGCGCGCCGGGAATCAGTAAGCTGTGCGGCAGTACCAACTCAGGGGGTGCCCATGCATTGGAGTCGCGAGTCCTGGATCGGGCTGGCCGCCGTGGTCTTCGCCCTGCTGATCTACTACCTGCTGCACTGGGTGGGCATGGCCTTCCTGGATGCCATCTGGGCCGGCCACGGTCTGGAGCGTGGTTCGCCGGTGGCGGTGCTGCTCGGCCCGCTGGTCCTGGCGCTGGTGCTGCTGGCGACGGCGGTGGTCGCCGCGGTGCCGGCGTGGGGGCTGCTGTTTGCGATGGGGGTCGGGCGCTTCCTCGGGCACCGGGCCGGCCTGTGGCCGCTGCTCGGTCTCAGTGCCCCGGAGGGCAAGGATCTGCGTGGGCACCTCGGCGGCGGTCGTCACGCGCTGCGCACCGGCCTGGAGGCCGTCGTAGGGGTCGGGCTGTTCCTGCCGCTGGGCGTCCTCTACGGGAGCATCCTGATCGCCGTGGGGGGTGGCGGCGCGCCCGGCGTTCTGGTGCAGGTCCTGGGCTACGGCCTGGGGTTCTTCCTCGCCTGGGTGACCCTGCGGCTGCTGGTCCGCTACTGGGGACGGGTGGACGCCCTGCAGGCGGATGCGTTGGCCTACGCCGAACGGGGGGCGCTGTGGCTGGAGTTCCTCGGCCAGCGCATCCTCCGCCAGCTCAACGGCGGTCGTCTGCCCCGGGAGTGAGGATTGGGCTCGTCGTCCCCGTCCTCGGGGAGCCCGTCTCCTGTCGGTAACTTTGACAGAACCGGCGTCATTCGTGTGCGCCCCGGCGCTCGAACCCCAAGAGCGGGGGCGCGGCTGCGGAAAAAATCGCTTCCCATCAGCCGGTTTGTGCCGGCCTCAGGCCAACAGGCCAGGGATGCCGTCGGTTGGCCCGAATCCTGTAAGGAGACCGACGGGGCCTTCTGCCCCCGTCCACTCTCGAACAGGAGGTTGAGTCGTGGCATCTTCCCTTGATCACACCCAAACTTTTCCCTACGCCCGGTCCGTGTTGGCCGGGGTCGTGTTGCTGGCGAGCGCGCCGGTGGCATGGACCGCTCCGATACTCGTTGGATCCACGCTGTACAACGGCGCCGAATTCTCACTGGGTCTGGAGGAGCGCTCCGAGGCCGGGTACCGGTTCCATTACACCGCGGACTTCTCGGGCTGGCAGGCCGAGGAGAAGTCTCGTCAGCAGTACCTGGCCGGGATCTCTTTCAAGCCGAACACCGGGCGGGTGCCCGAGCGCTATGAACTCTTCGAGGCACCGGCCACGGACGGCAGCTGGCAGATCCGCTTGACGACGCTCAACAACGCGGGGGACACCGGGTGTGGTGATCCCGGGGGCGCCGAGAGTTTCATCTGTATCGATAACGACCATCTCTTCGAGCTCAGCACCACGGGTGGTGGCTCGTATCGATGGCTCGTGGATGTCGAGTACCAAAGCGCCCTGAGCATGGATCATTGGATGGACATGCCGATCCGGGCCGTATTCGCAAACTACGATGGCAACGGCCCTACCGGTCTCTCCGGATTGATGTCGGAGAATGTCAGCCTTCAATCCCCCAACGGCGAGGTGCCGGCCCCGGGCAGCCTGGCGCTGCTCCTCACCGGCCTGGCCGGGCTTGGGATGCTCAAGCTCCCGAGGGGGTAGGGCCATCCAATGAGATTGCCCTGACCAGTGGCGAGCCTGGGCGCCGTTTTTCAAGGACGGCGCCCGGATTAAAGACCCCATGGGTGGGCGGGCTGGAATGCCTCGTCACGTGTAGACTGGTGCGATTGTCACTGTCTGCGCGGAGAATCCATGGCTCGTTTTCAAAAAATCCTGATCGCCAATCGCGGCGAGATCGCGATCCGGATCATGCGTGCGGCGAATGAGCTCGGCAAGCGCACCGTCGCGATCTACGCCCAGGAGGATAAGCTCGGACTCCACCGCTTCAAGGCCGACGAGGCCTACCTGATTGGCGAGGGCATGGGGCCGGTCGAGGCCTACCTCTCCATCGACGAGGTCATCCGGGTCGCGAGGATGGCCGGGGCGGACGCCGTTCACCCTGGTTACGGGCTGCTCTCGGAGAACCCTGAGTTGGTCGACGCCTGCGAGCGCGCCGGTATCACCTTTATCGGGCCGCGGGCGGAGACGATGCGCGAGTTGGGTGACAAGGCGAGCGCACGGCGGGTGGCCATCGCTGCCGGTGTCCCGGTGATCCCCGCCTCGGAGGTGCTCGGAGAAGACATGGCGGCGGCCCGGCGCTGGGCGGAGGAGATCGGCTACCCACTGATGCTCAAGGCCTCCTGGGGTGGCGGTGGGCGCGGTATGCGACCGATCCACGGCCCCGAAGAGCTCGAAACCAAAGTCCTGGAGGGGCGGCGCGAGGCGGAAGCGGCCTTTGGCAGTGGCGAGGGTTATCTCGAGAAGGCGATCGAGCGCGCCCGCCACGTCGAGGTGCAGGTGCTCGGGGATGCCCACGGCAACCTCTACCACCTCTTCGAGCGGGACTGCACGGTGCAGCGGCGCAACCAGAAGGTGGTGGAACGCGCACCGGCGCCGTACCTGACCCCAGAGCAGCGCGCCGAGCTCTGTGAGCTGGGGCTGAAGGTTGCCCGCCACGTCGGCTACCGCAACGCGGGCACTGTCGAGTTCCTCATGGACATGGACACCAGCGCCTTCTACTTCATTGAGGTCAACCCGCGCATCCAGGTCGAGCACACCGTGACCGAGGAGGTTACGGGGATCGATATCGTCAAGGCGCAGATCCGGATCGCCGAAGGCGAGCACCTGGCCACGGCGACGGGCAAGGCCGACCAGGGCGAGATCTGGCTCAACGGTCACGCCATGCAGTGCCGGGTCACCACAGAGGATCCGCAGGATAACTTTATCCCCGATTACGGGCGCATCACGGCCTATCGTTCGGCGACTGGCATGGGGATCCGGCTCGACGGCGGCACGGCCTATGCCGGTGGGGTCATCACCCGCTACTACGACTCGTTGCTGGTGAAAGTAACCGCCTGGGCGCCCACGCCGGCGGAGACCATCGCGCGGATGGATCGCGCCCTGCGCGAGTTCCGCATCCGTGGTGTCTCCACCAACATCCCGTTCGTGGAGAATCTGATCAAACACCCGGTGTTCCTCGACAACACCTACACCACGCGCTTTATCGATACCACGCCGGAGCTCTTCGAGTTCGACAAGCGCCGGGATCGGGCCACCCGGCTGCTGACCTATCTGGCCGAGATCACCGTCAACGGCCACCCGGAGGTCCTCGATCGGCCCCGGCCGGCGGCGGGGCTGCCGCTGCCGGCGCCGCCTGCGCCGCGCGGGGAGCCGGTGCCGGGTACCCGCAACCTGCTCGATGAGCAGGGGCCGCAGGCGGTCGCCGATTGGTTGGCGGGCCGGAAGGAGTTGCTGCTCACCGATACCACCATGCGCGATGCCCACCAGTCGCTGCTGGCAACCCGCATGCGCACCTTCGATATGGCTCGGGTAGCGCCGGCGTATGCGGCCAATCTGCCGCAGCTGTTCAGCGTCGAGTGCTGGGGCGGAGCCACCTTCGACGTCGCCTATCGCTTCCTGCAGGAGTGTCCGTGGCAGCGTCTGCGCCAGATCCGGGAGGCGATGCCGAACGTGATGACGCAGATGCTGCTGCGCGGCTCGAACGGTGTGGGCTACACCAACTATCCGGACAACGTGGTGCGCGCCTTTGTCCTCCAGGCCGCCGAGAGCGGCGTCGACGTCTTCCGCGTCTTTGACAGCCTCAACTGGGTCGAGAATATGCGCGAGGCGATGGACGCGGTGCTGGAAAGTGGCAAGGTGTGTGAGGGGACGATCTGCTACACCGGCGATATCCTCGATCCGGGCCGCGCCAAGTACGACCTCAAGTACTACGTGGCGATGGGCAAGGCGTTGCGTGATGCCGGTGCCCACATCCTTGGGGTGAAGGATATGGCCGGGTTGCTCAAGCCGGCGGCGGCACGGGTGCTCTTCCGCGCGCTCAAGGAGGAGGTGGGGCTGCCGATCCACTTCCACACCCACGACACGAGTGGCATTGCCGGCGCCACCATCCTCGCTGCGGCCGAGGTCGGCGTCGATGTGGCCGACGTGGCCATGGATGCCTTCTCTGGCAATACCTCGCAACCGGTCCTTGGCTCCATCGTCGAGGCGCTGCGGCACACGGAGCGGGATACCGGGATCGACATGGCGGATGTCCGTGCCATCTCCAATTACTGGGAGCAGGTGCGGGCCCACTACGCCGCCTTCGAGACCGGCCAGCAGTCACCGTCGTCCGAGGTCTACCTCCACGAGATGCCGGGTGGGCAGTTCACCAACCTCAAGGCGCAGGCCCGTTCCCTGGGGCTGGAGGAGCGCTGGCACGAGGTGGCGCAGGCCTACGCCGACGCGAACCAGATCCTCGGCGACATCGTAAAGGTCACCCCTTCCTCCAAGGTGGTGGGGGATATGGCGCTGATGATGGTGAGCCAGGGCCTGACCCGCGAGCAGGTCGAGGACCCGGCGGTGGAGGTGAGCTTCCCGGATTCGGTCATCGACATGCTGCGCGGCAATCTCGGGCAGCCGCCCGGCGGTTGGCCGCAGGGCATCCAGCAGAAAGCCCTTAAAGGGGAGCAGCCCCTGCAGGATCGCCCCGGCAAGTACCTGGAGCCCCTCGATCTGGAAGCAGCCCGGCAACAGGTCAGCGACGCGCTCGATGGCGCCGCAATCGACGACGAGCAGCTCCATGGCTATCTCATGTACCCGAAGGTCTTCACCGAGTACATGCAGCGTGGGGAACGCTTCGGTCCGGTAAGCGCCCTGCCAACCCGCAACTTCTTCTACGGCATGGAGCCGGAGGAGGAGATCAGCGTTGACATCGATGACGGCAAGACCCTGGAGATCCGGCTGATGACCGTCAGCGAGCCGGGTGACGACGGGGAGCGCCGCGTTTTCTTCGAGCTCAACGGCCAGCCCCGGACCGTTCGAGTAGCGGACAGCAAGGCCAAGGCGAACGTGGTGCAGGCCCCCAAGGCGGAGTCGGGTAATCCCGCCCATGTGGGCGCCCCTACGCCCGGCGTGGTGGTTGCGGTGGCCGCAACACCGGGGCAGCACGTCCAGGCCGGGGATCTGCTGCTGAGCATTGAGGCGATGAAGATGGAAATGGCGCTGCAAGCCGAGCGCGACGGGGAGATCAAAGCCGTACACGTTCAGCCGGGCAGCCAGATCGAGGCCAAGGACCTGCTGGTCGAGTTCACCGATTAGGGATCGTAGTCAGTCGGTCGGTGCTGAACAATCCGGTACGTCGTCCACCCGGCGAATTCCGGTGCGTTCAGCGCCGACCTCTTGGACGTCGGACAGACCGACTCTACGAGAGTCAGGCACGTCGGGGGGTCGAGGTGCGTTGGAGCTTCGCGGGATGCCGTGGGAAGGGGAGATGGTGGCCGGGGACGGAATCGAACCGCCGACACGGGGATTTTCAATCCCCTGCTCTACCGACTGAGCTACCCGGCCAACGGCTGCGTATTCAAGCGGAAACGGCCCCCGCCGTCAAGGGCCGCGGTTGGCTTTAGCTGTCGCCGGGGCGGAAATCCGGCGGCGGCGCCGAGCCCTGGCCAAAGAAGAAGTTCTCCATCTCGCGCTCGAGAAAGGCGCGGGCCTTGGGGTCCGCCGGGGTGAGGCGGTACTCGTTGATGAGCATGGTCTGCTGCTGGATCCACATGCTCCAGGCCTGCTTGCTCACGTTCTCGTAGATCCGCTGGCCCAGCTCGCCGGGGTACGGCGGGCGATCCAGCGCGTCGGCCTCCTGCTGGAGCTTCACGCAGTGCACCTTTCTCGACATGCTGCCCTCTCGGTGGGTGTGAGCGTGGGAATAGTGTACCGATCCGGTCCACGTTGCCGCCAGGGTTCACGGTCCGCGCGGCCCTTCCTCGATCGGATAACCGGCGTCGCGCAGGATGCGCCGGATCGGTGCCGGTAGGCCGGGAAGCGCCTCCTGGCCGGGGCGAAACCAGTCCTGTTGCCGGCCGGGCTCGCCGACGGCCGTTGCTGCGGCGCTCCATTGCAGCCGCATCGGCTGCAGGACCAGCTCGAAGTGGGTGAGGGCGTGGTGGCGCTGCGGGAGCTCTCCGGTCGGTACACAGTGGGCGCCCAGGGCCTGTGCGCGGGTCAGGGGGTCTTGCTCCGGCGGACACTCCGGCAGCGACCACAAACCGCCCCAGATGCCGCTGGCCGGCCGGCGCTCCAGCAAGAGCGTGTCGGCGTGTTCGATCAGCAGCAGGCGCACTGGGCGCCGGGGGCGTTGGCGTGCCGGGCGGGGTGCCGGGTAGGCCTCGGGGGTTCCTGTCGCCCGGGCGGTGCATATCGAGGCCAGGGGGCACAGCAGGCATGCCGGTTCCCGCGGGGTACAGACCAGTGCCCCGAGATCCATCAGCCCCTGATTGAAGCGGCGGCAGTCCTCCTCCGGAACCAGTGCCGCGGAGAGGGCCCAGAGCTCCCGTGCCACCGGGCTGCGCCCGGGCCAGCCCTCGATGCCGGCGATCCGCGCCAGGACCCGTTTGACGTTGCCGTCGAGGATCGGCGCCGGCAGGCCGTGGCCCAGCGAGCGGATGGCACCCGCCGTGGAGGGGCCGATGCCGGGCAGGGCCTGCAGGGCCTCGAGCTCCTCGGGCAGCTCTCCACCCCACTCGATCTGGATACGCTGCGCGGCGGCGTGTAGGTTGCGGGCCCGGGCGTAGTAGCCCAGTCCGGCCCAGAGCCCGAGGACATCGTCGAGCTCCGCGCGGGCCAGATCCGCAACCTGCGGGTAGTGCCCCATGAAGCGCTCGAAGTAGGGCACCACGGTCTCCACCCGGGTCTGTTGCAGCATGACCTCGGAGATCCACACCCGGTAGGGCGTGGCCGGCCGTTGCCAGGGCAGGTCGTTGCGCCCGTGTTGCCGCTGCCAGGCGACCAATTGCTCGCGGAGTGCCCGCCGGCGCTCTGCGCTGGCCCACCCGCCCATCGTCAGCGCAGACGCCGCAGCAGGCTCTCCGTCTCCTGCCGGATGCGCTCCTCGGCTCGGTCCGTCTGCTCCTTGAGTTCCTGCTCGATGCGCTCCTGGAAGCCTTCACGGACCTTCTGCTCCGCCTCGTCCAGGCGCTGCTGCGCCTCGCGCAGGCGCCGGATCTCCTGCTCGGTCAGGGCCGCCCGCAGGTCGAAGCGGATGCGCGGGCTGAACAGGTCACCGCTGAACTCCAGGGGCACGGTCACGTCCTTGAGCTCGCGGATCGGTCGGCCGTCGGCGTCCTCCAGGTTGTCGATCACCGAAAGGCGCACACGATAGTCGATGGTCTCCTCGAGCAGGTTGGCGTGACCGGCGCCGCGGGCGCGCAGGATCGGCGATTCGGCCCGCAGGTTGTCGTTGTGGATCTCGCCATCGCGCAGTTCGAAGCCCGCCGACAGGGAGCCGAAGTCCGTCCGCGCTTCGTCCTCCGGGGGTTCCGGGCGGGGCTGGGCGCGGACCCGGGCGACGCCCTCGCGGAACATGTGCGGGATGTTGAGCCCGAGCACCGAGCCCTCGCTCACATCCAGCTCGGCATCGCCGCGGAAGTCCTCGATCAGCTGGTAGAGATTCTCCCCGCCACCCTCGCCCTGCAGGGCGAAGCTGCCTCGTCCGTGGAGCCAGTCACGCTCCAGTAGATCCTCAAGCAGCGGGGCAAATTGCACGCCGTCCAGGCGGTGGTCGAGCTCGAAGTAGGGGTAGTCGCCGCGGGCATCCAGGAAGGTGTCGGCGTGGTAGTCGCCCTCGTAGAGTCGGGCCTGCAGATCGGCGATGCCCACGCGCCCGTCATCGCCGCTCAGATCGCCGCGGATCTCCTCCATCACCAGACCGGAGAGGGTCAGTTCGCCGACCTCCAGCCCGCCGTCGAGGACCAGTGTGCGCAGGGGCTCGAGCGGCAGGTCCAGGGCGATCGCCTCGAGATCGGGCAGACCGGGGTCGGGTGCGGTGGGCTCGTCCACGGCGCGCCGCTCTTCGGCAGGCAGATAGCGATCCAGATTGATCTCATCCACGCTCAGGTTGAGGGCCAGCTCCGGGCCGCTCCAGTTCTCGATCCCACCGTCGAGTTCGATGCGCGACTGGTCCAGATCCACGCCGAGTTCCGGCAACAGCAGCCGCTCGCCCTCCAGGTCGATGCGCCCGGCGCCGGCCACGCGGGTCAGGGCGGTGGCGTCCGCCGGCGTCGGGAAGTCGATGTCCAGCCGGCTCAACGCGGTGCGCAGGTTGAATGCCGGCAGCTCCCAGTCGATGCCGCCGTGGGCCCCGTCGTCGTCGATCTCCAGATCCGCCGCTGCCTGCAGGGTAATCCCCGCAGCGGTCACCTCCAGCTCCGGCCAGTCCACGCGCAGCGGCTCGCCAAGGCCGATGCCGCCGTGGCCGGTGACCCCCAGTCGCTGGTGGCGGCCGGGCACCTCGGCCCCGCGGGCCTCGAGCAGCATCTCGAGCCCATCCAGGTCGAGCTGCTCCAGGGCCTCGTCCAGGGTGGCCTGCAGGCGCAGTTGCCCATCGATTCTGGGCAGATCGTCCCCATGGCCGAGCCAGCTGGCCTGCACGGCCACTGGCTGGCCAACACGCAGCGCCTCGACGTCCAGGTCGAAGCGCTCGACCTCCTTGCGATCCTCGATGCTGCGATCTTCCCAGACCAACTGGCCGCGCCGGACCTGAAGGCCGCCGAAGGCGGCGTCCCGCAGCATCGGCGGTAGTTCGCCGGTCGGCGCCTCGTCGTCCGGCTCCGCGGGCACCGCGTCCTCGTCGGCGAAGCGATCGACCAGATCCTGCCAATTGGCCTCGCCGTCTTCGTCGATCATCAGGCGGGCGACGGGGGCCTCGATGGTGATCAGGCGTGTCTCGAGCTGGCCCCAGAGCAGGGGCAGCAGTCGGACCGCGGCATCGACGCCCTCCACCTCGAGGAACGGGTCCTCGTGGAAGCCGTCTCGGTCGGCGAGGGTGACACGGCCGATCTCCAGCCCCAGCCAGGGGAGGAAGGAGAGGCGGATGTCCCCCTCAATGGTCAGTTCGCGACCGGTCTGCTCTTGCACGGCCGCCGCGATGTCGTCGCGGTAGTCGTTGGGGTCGAAGATCACGCTGATCAGTGTCGCCGCGGCCAGCAGCAGGGCGAACAGGCCGATCACTGCGTAGAGGAACCACTTGAGCATCCGGGGCATAAAACCGAGTCCTGCGTTGTCCGTATCCGATGGGCGGCCATTCTAGCGCGCCGCACCACCCCGTTTGTCCCTCAGGATACGTCGCCTGCTATCGTACGGGTAAGGCCGTCGCGGAGTCTGTCATGCGCTTTTACCTCTACGTGGTCGTCGCGTTGATGATCCTCATGCTTGTGTGGACGTTCTTCCTGTGGGATCCGGATGAGATGATCCCGGCACCCACCGAGCGCGAGGCGCCGGCGGAACCGGACGAGCAGCCGGAGTAAGCGATATGGCGGGGCATGCCGGCGACGCGTTTCGGCCCCTGGCCTTGGCGGTGCTTACCGTCTCAGACAGCCGAGGATGGCAAGAGGACACCTCGGGCGCCGTCCTCGCCGAGCGGCTGCAGGCGGCTGGCCACACCCTGGCCGGGCGAGAGATCGTCGCCGACGATCGCTACCGGATCCGCGCCCGGGTCTCGGCCTGGATCGCCGATGACGGTGTTGACGGCGTGCTCATCAATGGGGGGACCGGGCTGACCGCCCGCGACGTCACACCCGAGGCGATCCGTCCGCTTTTCGACCGTGAGATCCCCGGCTTCGGTGAGCTCTTTCGCCAGCGCTCCTTCGAGGAGATCGGCAACGCCACCCTGCAGTCGCGGGCCGTGGCGGGCGTGGCCAACGCCACACTCATCTTCGCCCTGCCGGGTTCCACCGGGGGGTGTTGCACCGCCTGGGATCAAGTCCTGGTCGATCAGCTGGATGCCCGCACGCGGCCGTGCAGCTTCGCCACCCTGTTGCCCCGCATGGGCGGCGACGCACCCTTGGCGTAGGGCAAGAAATTCGGTACGCTACACCTCTAACCGCCCGTAGCTCAGCCGGATAGAGCGTCGGCCTCCGGAGCCGAAGGTCGCAGGTTCGAATCCTGCCGGGCGGGCCACTTCTTTCAGCGACTTACTCCCCAGCGTCCGTCATCCAGCTCACGTGACCTCTTACCCTCGAGCTGGTTAGGCGCAACGTTCAACCGCAACACCCGCACCCGAGGCAGAGTGGGGCGTTGCGGTGAACACCCGGTATCAGCAGCTGCGTGATTAGGACTCTTGCCGCCGCGGGGTGAACCCGAGCCCGACAAATCCAGCCAGACCGGCTGCAAGGAGTGCGAGGGTCGTTGGCGCTGGTACCTCCGCCGGTTCCTCTCCCGGGGTATCGGTACCAAGGGTGACGGCATCAAACCCGACCTGGTTGATCGTTCCACCAAAATCGATGGATTGTGCGGTGCCATCGAACTCTACGCCTATCGGATCGAAGTTGCAGAAAGGTTGTTGCGAAGTGTCGAGGCACTGGTTGTCCTGCCAGTTTTGGGAGAGCTCAAGCGACTCGATGAGATCTCCCTGGCCATCAGGCTCACTGTATACATCGATGAAGGCGGGCGCATTAGCTGTATAATAGAAAGAAAACCCGGTTGCAAAGCCGCCATCCACATTCATGGTTGCAGCTTCGCCGCCGAGGAAATACATGATATTGTCGCCCTCTGGGTTGTTCTCAAAATTCCCGGCGCTTCCTGGTTCTCCCGTTTCCTGAGATGTTAAAACTAGCGAATTCTCGGAGAATGTGACACCCCGCTCGGGTCCGGTTACACCGGCATTATTGGTGCCACCGTCGTAAAAGTCGTTGATAGGTTCATTCTCTTCCACGAGGCCAAACTCTTCGAATCCAATCGTAATGACATCTGCGTGTAGGGGGAGGCTATAACCCACCGTCACCAGCCCGGCCACAAGCGATTTTTTAAGATTTTTCATGGTTCCCCCACATTATAGATGGATAGCCGTGTGTAGCCGCGGGGAGAGCAAGGTCTATGCCTAATACATGTAAATCCTTAAAAAAACAGATCGTTAGCTCCATGTCGGGCTGGCTCGGGACTGGTGCTACGGCCGGTCATCGAGTAACTGTAAAA
>LKMJ01001004.1_pt1 | contig 23914 bp, 31 predicted proteins | sample 643391 | NCBI WGS metagenome assembly LKMJ01 (sample SAMN04112250, study PRJNA286221) | soda lake metagenome | biome: soda lake; feature: Kulunda Steppe; material: water; isolation source: sample PL-Br10 brine of Picturesque Lake | place: Russia: Kulunda steppe | collected 2010-07
GTTTTATGTGCATGTGCAGATGTGTATGTTCGAGTTGGCACACGTCTGCACACAGTGCATGCAACATGTGTGGCACATATAGGCATATCCACCAGGCATTGACATTGTCACTTGAAAATAATTCGGCTCACCTGCAACATGTCTCCTGCCCTGACGGCGTGAGACATTTGTGCTATTGCCTCGTGGATAGGAAGCGCCACGCATTCCGCTTCCATTTTCGAAAGTATATTTTAGTGTGAAATACTACGATGTACAGAGGAAAATTTGATAAGCACACGACCGACGCATAAGCTCGAATGCTCCCTCGCATGTATGTTCAACAATTTGGACAACAATAGCCTGCAACAAGAAAGCACCTCTACCCAGGTACAGGACCCTCCCGCTACATTCCCTCCAGCACCAAACCCCAAGCCCAGTCCTTTTTCACAGCATTATAACAGCGTTGGCAGATTGCCAAAAGATGCAGAGAGAGGGGATGAACCCCCGCGCTTCTACGAATGAAGCGCTCACGCCTTTTATAATAGTGATTTCTGCGAAGACGCCGTCTCTTCAAGATCATTCGAAATCTGACCAAAATCTGACCAAATTGGTGTCAAACAAGGATGCCCTCTTTCACCTTTGCCTTTCTCTCTGTACATCAATGATGTTGATGGCATAGCTCGGGACGTGCGTGGGGCGGTAACAGGAGTAGCTGATGTTCGCGTGACACACATGTTGTATGCAGATGATCTGAGCTCAACTGCAAATGAGCCAGATCAACTGCAGATGATGTTGGATAGGCTGAGCGCCTGCGCTCTAAGGAAGGGATTGTGAACACATCTAAATCAGAGGTGGTGCACTTAAACTCTCGACGCACAAGGGTACCTGTGTTCACGCTAAGAGGGTCGCAGCTTGCCAACAGAGGTCTTTCTTAATACCTGGGCATAATCTTCACCAAGACACACAACATGGCTGCTGCAGCTGAGCATATGCTTGCGCCTTTCATGGCTGGTTGTCATAGAATCAGGCAGTTTGCATCGGACCACCGGTTAACAGACAGGCCACGTGGCACACAGCATGCTTTGGTTGGCATAAGGATATGCTATATGTTATTTATACATATGCTATATGCTCTCCCAGCAAGCATGTATGCAAGTCAAATATGGGGCACTAGGTACGTGAAGCAAGGAGCTGAGATGGACTGCCCTCTGCAAACAGTTCACATGTGCTTGCTTAGAAATATCTTAGGTGTGAAGCGCACCACTCCCAATTGGTCTGTGTTGCGTGGGTGTGGCCAAGAGCCCTTGCAATTCTATCGGTTCCGAGCGGCTGTGGGATTTTTATAATGCTATGCAGGAACAGTGAGACTCTTGTCAAAGTCCTCAAGGCTAATATTGCGATGAGCACTGTCATCAAGAAGTGCTAGAGTGCTGAGTTCTTGGATGCTTTACATGGTCTGGAAAGGAGCGGTGATTTCCAACATCGCATGAGAACATTACAAATGATCCCACAGTCAGAATTTGATGTTGATGTGAGAAAGAGGTTGAGGAGTATCTGGAGCCAGGCAAACCAGCCAGGCAATGAAAATCAAATGGACGAAACTGCAAAATATCATAATTGTTTTGCATTGCCTCTAGGGTCGGTGACTGCTGATGGATTGCCTTTTTCTGTACCTAAGTATTTGCATCTGGATTTGGGCAGGCAAACACAGCGCAACTTGGCACGTTTCAGGTTACAATCCCCTTCGCTGTGTGTCGAGACAAGAAGCTGGGAACATCATGATGGTACCTGTGATAAATTTGGCTTGCAGGCAATTCAAGAAGAAAAATACACTATTTTCCTGTGTCCTTGCATGCATGTGTTCTTTGAGGCTTCAATTTGCAGACTTGTTTCACGATTTACCACTGACACACAAAATTACTGTCAATCAGACTGGAGCTATTTACTTCTCTCAAGCTTGTTCTGAGGATGTCTTCAAATTTTTTCAGAGACAAACTTATGATTCCTGTCGTTTTATCTCAGAGCTTATGGATGTTTTCTGTGTGGCTGGTGTTCACCAGCAACCTGAACAGTCAAACTACCTGGCTGAAGGTCAAAAGAATTGTAAATTTTTCCGTCAAGGAAAGGGAAACTACAAGTAGTAAATCCCTGGACGGTGTTATATCTATAGTTTACTGGACTGTACGCTTAGTTCCTGGGAGGACATGCCTAGCCTGTCTTGCTCTGAAGAGGCGAAAGTTCTTACTGCTGTTTGGTGCTGCGCTTTAGGTGCACTGTGGTACTCTGGTGTGTTAGCTACTAGTAGTAGTAGTAGTGCACAAAAACCCAATATCATCTTCCATTATGTAGTGTGTTAGCTACTAGTAGTAGTAGTACTGCACAAAAACCCAATATCATCTTCCATTATGATCCACAAGTGCAGCCCTGTGGTTGCACTTTTTGACTGATCATCAGAGCCATGGTGGCTTCATCTCATAAATGTTTTTAGAAGCACCCATTCTCATCTAAAATGGTCACATGGTTTGAAGGAGAAACTAACACAGAAAGCTGTATGACAGAGGCCACAGGCAGCACCAGCAAGCTGCTGCGTTGAAGTGTACATGAGCGTGAAATAACTTTGAAATCTTTGATTCAAGGGCGAAGACCAGTTATCAGCATACCTCCCTGTCTGAGTTGAATTGGGCTCAAAGCTTGACTACTACCAGCTCAGCCATGCACCAAGCCATACAAGAAAAACACTCTTTATTTGCACCCAGCACAGAGACGTACACGAATCACACCGCCTCAAGATGGGGCTTTGGTGTGCACTTGCGTACCATTTGGCTGCCTCTCCGTGCCCTCAGCCTCTTTATCCCCCTTGGGCAAACCCTCCCCATTAGCTTTACCCTCCCCTTCCGCCGCCCCCTGTCCTCCCCCTACGTCCCGCATCTCTGCATCACCAGAGTGGTTACCGCCCGCCTCAGCCACTGGCGGGCTGTCAGCCTGCTTGCCTGATCCAGCTCCAGGCTCACCCCCAGCTGGCGGATCACTGTCTCGGGCCACCTCTTGCACGCCATCGCAATCAGCGCCGCCGGCGGCGTTCGGCCCATCAGAGGGCTGCATGTGCTGCTTCAGGACCTTGGACAGGTGGAGCCTGAAGGCGGACGACGCGTCCGACGCCGCCTGCACGGCCTCCTGCGCCTGGCTTTGCCTGTCTTTGTACACCTGCAAGGCGTGCATGAGCACCGAAGGCCTGGGAGTCACCGGATTTGTTGACCTGCATTGGCGAGCGCCGAGCCCATTGCTGCCTGGCTGTGTGAAACGCGTGCACGGATGCTTGACAGCACTGAAAGACAAGGGGACGCGAGAGGCCACTGCCCCACAGGTGAGACGGCATGCACTCTAACGGCGTTGACCTGATAACCCCACAGAGGAGTACAGGACCTACCGGTGACCGACCAGCCAGCGGGCTGCTCAACCAATCGTATCCCTCGTATCCCACTAAAAAAGCATCAGTGCTGTCTCACATCGCACCAGTTCAGTGTCCAGATCCCAGAGCAGGGCGAGCGTGGAGAGCCCAGGGGCATACAGCAAGCAAACAAGCGGCAGTTTCACAGAGCAGCTAGTGGTGGCTGAGGGGCACAGGCTGCCTGCTGTGCTCAAGGGGCTGGACAGGACCGGCCCACATACCACAGTCTGAGCTTCAGCAAACAGCACGGCATACACGTGCGCTGGAAGACACCGACGAGGAGCCCTGACACCCACGAGGAGCCCTCTCATTCCTGAGTCGTGAGCTGCTGAGTTCTGAGCTGCCAAGCACTGCTGGCAGTAATGCAAGCACAGACGCATGCACAGCACGCGCACGCATGCACGCATACGCATGCATGCTCATGGGCCGCAAGGCATGCACACCTTCAGGACAGCTTCAACAGCTGCCTCGGCCGCATCTGCTTCCTTCAGGGCCTGAGCCAGCTTGTCACGCACACCAACCAGCTCCACCAGCTCCGCTGTCTGCTCCAGCAAAGAGTCTGCATTGGATCAGTCAGATAAAAGTAAAGCTGTGAGAGTCAGGTGCCCAGCGAAGTATGCCCCAATGACCCTCCATGGCCGGTGAGGGCAATGCGTCAGAGCCCCTGCCACAATTTCACACCGCACGCCTCACGCCAGGACCTCCACACTGCATGGGCTCACACCGGCACAAACTCGCACTGCCTGCGCTCTCGCCAGCGATGCGACTTACCTTAATCAATAACCAACAAACGACATCGATAGTGGTCAGGATAAGAGAGCCGGAGCTGCACTCAGGCTCTGGCACCAGCAGGGGGATTGGGCCCTCTCTTACCGACCACCTCAGTCGCTCCCAAATCACCCAAACGGTGAAGACAAAAGCACCGGCAAAGCGTCAGACACCCATCAAAGGGCACCAGTCCAGAACTACCACATCCGTAGTGTCCCACTAAGCATCAAGTTGGGTGTCCGCCAGTGCTCCTTGTCCGCATCCCCCCCCCCCTTCCTCTTGCTCTTGCACCGCACGCCCCACACCAGCGCTGTGCTTCTGCGCGTGCCATGCACCGGCATGGTCACGCCACATGCCCTGCACTTGCGCTCTCACGTTGCGTGCCTCACATTGGCACCGTCACACCACAGGCTTGCGCCCAACTCGCAGCACACATTTTTCAGGCCTGGTGCAGCTTGCCAGAGACCCAGGGCAGCGCCTCCAGGGGCCAACTCGGCGGGCGCTGGAAAGCAAGGCAGGGCAACAGCCCAGCCAGCTAGGGCGCGCTTGCAGGGCGCAGTGTGGTGAGATGCAGGGCGCATCTGGGATGAATGTCAGGAGAAATGCGGGCCACAAGTGAGAATGCACTGGGGGCTTTGGCCCGCCAGACCTGGCACTTGGGGGTCTTGCGGGAGTGTCACGCGTGCTTGCACCGGCACCCCTTCTGGACACATCCCTTCCTCAAGACTTGGCCATGCCAGGTGCAACAGCGGGCACTTCCCGCTATTGTCGTTCCTACTCAGCCTCTTTTTGCGCACAGCGGCGATGTCTTGCGCGGCCTTGCCCAGCACACACACAATCGCGCAAAGCTGGACACACACACATGCACACGCACACACACCTTGTGCCTTGCCCACCGCACATCTGACCACATGATTCAGCGTGCGCACCTGACGCATTTTCCAATGCTTCTAGCAGTCTCTGCTCAGGTCCCTGCAAGGGTGCATACTTGGCTGACAGCTGCAGCACCTCTCGCGCCGCCACGACCTGCAGGCATTTGATTGCGTACGTCAAATGTGTCACTCAGCCTCTCCATGGCTGCATTGGCGAGAGCATGGCAGCCAGGGACTGGCCATCTTACACACACGCGGGGCATACACAGGGCAAGCAGGGACCGGCCATCTCACACACACGCAGGGGCATACACAGGGCAGGCAGGGACCTGCCATCTCACACACACGCGGGGGCATACACAGGGCAGGCAGGGACCGGCCATCTCACACACACGCAGGGGCACACGCACACACACACAAAAACACACACACAGGGGAGAGAGGGAGTCTGTGGTATGCGCAGCGCGGGAGCGGCTGGCACTGATCACTCCGCTCTTTCACAGGCTTTGCGGGTGCACCAAGACGAGCAGCGGCTTGGTGTTCGCATTTTCGGGGGGCGCTGGTGCGGGGAAGACCATTCAGGCGGCCAGACAGATGGAGGGGCAGGCAGGGACGCCAGCAGCACGCACCTGAAGCCTGCGCTGCTCTGGCGTGGCCTCCTCAATGGACAAGGCTGGGTCCTGCTCCTCGGGCTCCTGCTGCTGCTCGTCTTCCTCCTGCTCCTCCTGCTTGACCTGCTGCTGCTCCTGACCCTGCCTCCCTCTCTGCCGGTGCGCCGTCCGGGCCTCTTGCTTGGCTGATGATGGCTTCTGCTCCTCAGATGCCGTCGAGTCTGTGCAGGGCAAGCACACACTGAGTCTGTGCAGGGCGAGCACAGAGTTGAGTCTGTGCAGGGCGAGCTCAGAGTTGAGTCCGTGCAGGGTGAGCTCAGAGTTGAGTCTGTGCAGGGCGAGCACACACGCGGCAGCCAGCACCAGCTAGCGTCATGGCGCCGCAAAAACAGCAGCAGTGGCCGCAGCGAGGATGCTGGGGGCACTATGCTACTTACATACATACGTACGCAAGCCTGAGCTGCTGGGGTGGGCTGCATCAGGAGCTGCAGGCCGAGCAACAGCACCCCTTTTGACCATTCAGCCTGCTCTGAGTGCTGCGTGGCCACACACACTGGCATAGAAGAACAAGATGCGCTGAGGTTGAGGTCACCTTGCACCTTGCGCGGATGTGCCACCCGCCAACAGCCACCTTAGGGTTGCGCATCAGCTGCAGCGGGGGCAGCCACGCAGCAGGCGCATTAGTGGACCCTACCTGCGTCTCCCCCACGCCGTCTCTTGGAGGCGGGCATGGCTAGGTTCTCAGCGCGGGAAGACTCTGGAGGCCGACCCTGCGCAGGCAACAGGCGCAAGTGCATGAGCAAATTGTCGCACATGCACCCACACTCGCCACAGACACCCTCTCCCGCCCGCACCCTGCATACGCTCAAACGCCCGCACGCCTGCCCACCAATCGCCATGTGCGTACGCCCCCCAGCGCGCCTGCCTCAGCGGAGCCGCCAATATGCCGCGCGCACTCAACCTACGCGCCTGCTCCAGCAGAGCCGCCACATATGCCGCGCGTACTCACCCTGCGCGTCTGCACCTGCAAGGCCGGCTGCGACTGGGAGGCAGGTTGGGATACTGCTGCCGCGGCCGCCGTAGCCACAGCAGCCCCGATGGGGCCCTTGGGGCCTGGCTTGGCCCTTTGGCTGGATGCCGCGCCTGCCCCGCCGTTTTTCTTCTTCTGCTGCTGCCGCACATGGCGCACGCCGCAGGCATTGCACAGGGTCTTTGGGCCTGCATGTGTGCATGCCGCGTGCAGCGTGTGCATGCGTGTGCACATGGGCGTGCATGCATATGTTGTGAGTGTGTGTGTGTGTGTGTGTGTGTGCTCGCGTTGTGTGTGCGTGTATACATGCATGCTTTCATGCGTACACGTGCTCAAGTGTGAGCGCCTGCATGCTTTCATGTGTACACGTGCTCTTGTGTGAGCGCCTGCATGCTTGCCAGGCACACTTCAATGGAAAGCATACACTTTCCATTGAAGTGCACGCTTATCCTCGGCGGCTGCACCTGAGCACGTTTGTGGACATGCCTGGGCACGTTTGTGGACATGCCTGGGCACGTTTGTGGACATGCCTGGGCACGTTTGTGGACCTGAGCACGTTTGTGGACATGCCTGGGCACGTTTGTGGACCTGAGCACGTTTGTGGACATGCCTGGGGACGGCCCTCTGTGCAAGTGCTGCACCAAAAGCTGCAACATGGGAGCTGCAACATGCGAGCAACATGCAAGTGCTGCACCAAGCTGCAACATGCGAGCAGCATGCAAACGCTGCATCGAGAGCCAACATGCTAGCTGCAACATGCAAGTGCTGCACCAAAAGCTGCAACATGCGACTGCACTCTGCTGGAGCACGGCACAGCAGCCCTGGGCTCCCTTGCAGGGCCCTCCATTGCTCGCCAGCTGAGCCCGCAAAACGCAGCAAGGCAACCAGGACTCTATCCATGCAAGGCAGAGGACCAGGTTGGACTGGAGAGAGGGAGCCACAGCACACGTTTGCACACGCACACCCAGGTACACAAAAGCTCGGCAGCCTGTACAAGCGCACAAGCGTTACCGGCCCTTACCACACGCACGCCTGGCAGCCACATCTGTGCACGCAACCCACATCAAAACCCGGCATGTACGTGCGCCCCAGCATGCATACCTTCCCACATGTACCCATATGCTTGCACACAAGCACACACCGCACACATGCTGCCCACGCCCACATGCCCCCCCGCACTGCACGCCCAACCCACCCTCAGGGCCCTCCCGCCACTGCGGCGTGCTGGTCGCCCCGCACTGCACGCACACGCCGGTGCCCACCACCGCCACGCGCCGCTTCTGCGGCCCCGGCCGCGACACCTTTGCAGGAGCCTTCCCGGCCGCCGCCTTCTCTGCGCTGACAGCGGACGGCTTGCGCCCGCGCTTGGCGGGAGCGCTTGCAGGCGGGGAGGCCGCGTCCTTGGCCCCACCCTCCTTGGGCTCCGCTTGAGCCTCCTTCTGCTGTTGGCCCCGGGTGGCCATGCCGCCCCCCGGAACCCCAGCGGCCGCCGCGGCGCTCCCGGGGGTGCCCCCCTCGGTGGCGGGCGCAGCCAAAGCGGCTGCCGCGGCCGCGTGCTCTCGTGCGTACGTGTCTGCGTGAGCGGAGATTGGGGTGGTGCGAGCGCACAAGTTTGTGTGTGTGCGGGCGGTTGTGTTTGTGTATGCGCGTGCGTGCATGCATGCACACGCGCAATCATATGCATGCACATGTGGGCATGTGTGTGCGCTTGCAAGCGCAGGCGTGTGTGCACATGCGGGTGTTTTACTCTTGGCTTGAGCGTTTGACCAAAGGAGGCATATGGGCAAGCATGACCAAAGATATACGCAGGTAGCAGCGCTGCATTGCGTGGGAGCAGAAGCGTCTGCAGCACCCCCTCACTGCTGTTTCCCCTCACTGCTGTGCGCCATCACTGCTGTGCCACCTCATTGCTGCACCGTGGAGCTACCCCCAGATCCGTGCCTACTTTCTCTTGCTGTGTCACGATCAGCATACAATTGACCCCCAAACCTGGCTGGTGGTCAATCTTAACAAGTAGAGCCTCTCAAGCAAGCTCTTGACAGTGTTGGATAGGCACGCACGTCCAATTAAGCTTGCAATGGGGTCCTCAATGGGTCTGACAATTGTACAATTCAATGAATTCAAGGAGGGCAACCGCACACGATACACTGGTCAGAAGCAGCCTAAACAGCAAACCTTATAAGCCACCGGCCTGCGCATGACACTCCCAGCTCTGGCGCACCTAGCTCCTCTTGTGTGTAGCTCTTGAAGGAATTGGAGGCCTGCAGGAAGTAGCCCCTGCAGAAGAACCAGTCCATGTCGGGCATGCTGCTCATCGCCTGGCGAGCCTGCAGCCAAGAGGGGGGTTCAGCCAGAGAGGGGGAATCAGTCATAGGGTGCGTGCTTGCAACGGCAAAAGCCAGCGCAGCATTAGCCGGGCCAGTCCTGCCTCATCAGCAGACACAAGCGCTGGCGGCTCGCTAAACGTACCTCACTTATTATGAGCCTTGAGTCAATCTTGCCAGGAGTGTTAGCAGAACCTATTGTCCTTGTTAGGCGAGGGTGGCGGCCCTCTCACCAGCCGGACCCAGCATTTTGCGCTGAAGCCCGCAGCTTGCCTGCCATGCAGGAATCCTGCTTATGAACTAGCCTGCCAAACACTTTGAACCTCAACTTGAAGCTGCACCTTACTGATCACATGATCGAATACAGTCTTGAGGCACCCATTCTGTGTGTACCCTATGTACGTCCCATATGCATTTCCTCAAAATGGAGCAGGCTGCCCCTTTACAACTCAGAAAAAGCCAGCATCTGCTGGCTCAGCTCTGCACCCCATCACTGCTGCGCCCCATCACTGCTGCACCCTGGAGCTGCCCCAAAAAGCCAGCTTCCGCTGGCTCAGCTCTGTGTTCAGCTGGCCTATGTAAGTAAGATCAACCTGTGCAATCAGACTGAGTGGCAGACAGACCACCGCTAGCCATGTGTTCCAGTGGCCTGTCAGTTCGCGAGGGAACCACGCACACACACACACGGTACGCACACACACACACGGTACGCACACACACACGGTACGCACACGTAACTCTCTGCACAAATGGTGCATCATTTCAAATCACATGCTGCTTTTGCTGGCCTCCAAAGGCTACAAGGCAAGGGCCTCGAGGCATGCACATGAACAGCCTGCATCACATGGAGGGCAGCTGCCGTGCGTCCCACATCGCAGGCCAGGGTGCATGGGGGGCCACAGGCGCCTCAGCATATGCTTTCCACTCATGCTTCGCACTCATGCTTTGCACTCATGCTTTGCACTCATGCTTTCCACTCATGCTTTCCACTCATGCTTTCCACTTATGCTTTGCACTCAGAGAACAAGGAGGGCCTAGGGCTTGGCCTTGGTTGAGTTGGGTGGCAATACGGGCGCAGTGCCTTCTGTAAGACAGTGCATCCCTTAAGTGGGTGGACTGGGGAGGGAGACATGCCAAGCATCCGCACTGTCCTGCGCACCTCATCGAAGCCTGGAGCCCGCACGATCACGTTCTTGCCGCTGATGCACCCAATGGGCTGCAGTTGCAGGAGTGTAGAGTGGCAGGTAGGGGTGCATGAGCGGGGCGTGAGTGATGAGAGGCTGTGAGCGATGGGCTGCGGCTGCACAAGCGTGGGGGATGCATGCGGGACGGGATCGCGGGTGGCGGCACGGCAGGCGCACGCGGCGAGTGTGGCACGTCCACAGGCGTGAGGGGCATCATGCCCTCGCCTGCGTGCCCCACACCCCCCCAGATCCAGGACCAGGGGCGCTCTGGCATGGCATATGCACACGCAGATGCACACAGAGAGAGAGAGAGATAGAGAGAGAGAGAGAGAGGGAGAGAGAAAGAGAGAGAGAGAGAGAGTGTGCGCGCAGCGTGCCTGGGGCAAGGCGCGCATCTTGGGCTCCAGATGCAAGGCAATGCGCGCTGGCCTTGAGCTAGGCAGCACTTACGTTGATGTCAGTGTCCTCCAGCTCAAACACCTCACGCTCACTCTCCAGGATGCCCCTGCAGTATGCAACAGGTGGCATGTGCAAGATATCTGCTGCCATCCACGAGGTACAAAGCGGGTGAAGCAGGGGATAAGCGCAACATGCAGGCAGGGCATGTATGCACCTTGGGGGAAACGGAGGGTATGTTCAAGGATCCTGGGAGATCCTGGATGTAATTTTACCAGAAATGAGCATGGAGGCTAGCCATGCACGTACCTGGTGCTGGGCTCAAAGCTGGTGCGTCGCTCATACCACTTCACCTGCAAGTTTGATAGGCGGGGGACAAGGTGAGCGCGCAGCCCCGCCCAGGTGCTGCGGATCCTGGCCCACCCTTGCTATGATGCCCATGATCACCCTGATCTCTGAGATCATGGGGGATAGGGCAGGGATGGTGGGCACACAGTGTTGCAGGCGCCTCACCTCAATCCTGTGGGGGTCGCTCTCAGGCGCAGTCTCGTCAACAAACGCGGACACAATCCTGCCCACAAAGTGAGGAGAGTGCTCATCCTCTGGATACAGATACACGCAGTCTCCTGAGGGCAGGGGCAGGGGGCAGGAGCCCGTCAAAGGGGGGCGCATGGTGGTCTCAGGCCAAGGCAGGCGGATCTCTTTCAGCTGGTCCACAGAGCTGCAACGCCCCGACGCTCCCATCTCTGTGCTACTACCCAGCTAGAGCCAGCATGAAGCGACACGCACCGACGTTGTAAATCTGGCTGTTCAACATGAACGAGTTGTAGTGGACTTTGCCAGGGGTCTGGCGACCCGGGCCAAGCCAGTAGAAGACCTGCATTTTGGTGTCTGTATGATACTCACGGCATCGAGGCTAAAATTGAACCGACTTTTTTAGGGCTTCGCTTCAGAAACGACACCCATTAACGAACAAATGAAAAATATGTAAATAAAATTCTGTTATTAGCTGATGAGCAGAGAAAGATACCTCTACCTTCCATGTCTGAGTGCAGATTCATTAAACAGTCATGCAATGAACCTGCTTGTTGTTGTGTTGAACTTAAGCTGATCATTGTGACAGTGGCTGATCAATCTTCCCTCCTCTCGATCTTCCTTGATCGTAAAGACACATGCAGATCCACAATCCTTGAAGCCACAGAATCAGGTCTGTGTCACATGAAACATCAGCCATGCCCATCTGTCCAGCCATGCCATGAACAAACACCAGATCTTCATTTGCTGATAGCATGTAACCAGTTCCCAAGCAGCACAACACCTAACTTTCTCTCCAGTGTTTTAGATCATCTGGCAACTGCGTCTTGCGCACTGTTGTTCCAAGATCGAAGGGTGTTGTCCTGAATTTTCATGAATTGTGTAACCTGAGCTTAGGATCCCGGAGATCCTGCTAGTCTATTGGCCTGCAGCTGACGCATGTCACAATGGAGATCTGCCCTGCAGGCGCCTCCTCAAACAAGCTGAAGCGCGCGCTCCGTGGACATAAGGGTCAGCCTCGTTGCCCCCCCTGCTCAGCAAGAGCTGCCTGCTGCGCCGCATCACGCGCGGGGGTCGGATGTCCCCCGTGTCCCCCATCTTGAGGTGCCAGCTCTCGTACTTTCGGCCGAAGCGGTCCTGCAAAGGTAATCACAAGCAAGCCCCGGACCTCTGTGTCACAAGCAAGCCGCAAATCATGCGCGCCAGCAAGGCATTAACCCCAGACCCTCCTCCCTCGTCCTATGATAGTACACAGGCACCGTGCCGTGCAAAGGCGGATGAGTGGAGGCTGCTTTGCTGCCGACGGAGACAGGCAGTGGACAGGAGCCCAAAATGAACCAGCAGATGAGCTGCTGTTGCCTGCAGTACAGGGGCGGTGCCGCTTGCCACCGGCTGCCGCACTCACCGTGTGCGGCACGTCCCACTGCATGTCATACCACATCCAGCCCGGCTGCATGGGCAGGCAGCAAGCCACTGAGGGCATGAACTGGATTCGCTTGACAAAGCGCTTGTGGGCCTCGGGGTCAGTGAACCAGCCGCCGGCTTGGGAGTACTTGGGCCACAGCTTGTCCGAATGCGTGAACTCCAGGATCTTGACGTGAGACACACTCTCCAGGGCTTTCAAGATCTTGTCGCTGTTCAGACCCGGCCGCACGTGCACGCTAGACCCCTGCAGACAGCCACATCGACCATTGCCGACAGCGGCGCATGGTCAACCCCCTGGAGGAGCGCACCTCTGCCTGTGTTGCGCGGACATGGTCACCTACCAGACAGCATGCCGCACCCATGCATTGGTGTCATGCCTTGCATGCTGTTTGAGGTATGCACGCACACTCTCAGGCCACAACACACCAACTTTCAATGCTGCCTGGTCCGTGGCTGCAGCTGTGCGGCATAGGCATGCTGTCAAGTGGCAGCAGCAGCTCACAGCTTAGAAGTGGTTGTTTCCGTGGCAACCCTCAGGGTGGGTGCCTGAGATCCAGAGGCAGCTCAAACAGATACAGCGCGTGGCCCCGTGGCATCACAACAAAGCAAATTTGCCAAGCAACATTACTGTAGTCATAGCAGGCGCAGGAATCAGGGAAAGGGGGACCTCCACAAGCTGCAGGTTGAGGGATGCAGGGCACGCGGTGCGCAGCGCGGGAGGGGCCAGGGGGTCTGCATCACAGTACGCCTGCAATGGCCCTGGCGAGCTGCTGTTGTTGCACCCATCTCCAGAGCAAACACGGGTGAAGAAGGAGAAGAAGGAGGAGGGGAAAAAGAAGAAGAAGAAGAAGAAGAAGAAGAAGAAGAAGAAGAAGGAGAAGAAAGAGAAGGAGAATAAAGAGAAGGAGAGAACGAGAAGAAGGAGAAGAAGGAGAAGCGAGTTGGTGACTTATCACAGCACAGGAGCAGCTCACCTGCTGATGCGCTGGCGAGGTGCCGTCGTTGCACCCCTCCAGCTTGCCATGAGGGCACACCTCCACAGTTACGCGGGACTCTCTCACGGCCTTGGGCATGGCAGGGTTGCTCAGGAAGGAGTACTCTCGCCACTCAACCTGCAGGCCTCAGCATGCAGCGCTGAGTGTCAGACCTAACAGCCAGGGCTGAGACAAGCTGTGAAGGTTGAGTTCATGGCCATGCAAAGCTTGGGCTGGGATCGGGCATGGGCTCAGTAGGCATGTACCAAGGGGCAATTTGAACAGAAGTGGTGAAGGGACAATTTGAGTAGGGTGGCTGTAATTGGGCATGGGCTCGATGAGCATGTGCCAAGGGACTATCTGAATAGAAGTGGTGGAACAAGGAGAGCATGTGGCAACACACAATTTGAACAGTAGTGGGGGGAGAAGGAGAGAGTGGGCCAAGGGAAAATTAAAGATTAGTGGTGCAATCGGCAATTCTGATAGTATTGGCAATCAGGCAGGATCCCTTGCTAAGGCACCTAGGGGCCTTGTGCCTGCCATGTCATACATTGATGAATTTGCCTGCACGGGCTTGACCTTTAAAGGGACTGAGCTGATGGGAGATAAAAGACAGACAATATAACTGGGCAACGCAGCCACAAGTTCAGACACCGTCAGTGCTAGCAATTTTGGAACCACCGAGTCCAAACATGCTTGCAGGAAAGGCTGAGGCCTGCCAGACAAGCAATGGGGATCAGGCTGCTGCAGATGCCTCCATGCAACTGAGATCAGGTCTTTTCTTCTCAGATCCTTGGGTCTCCTGAGAAAGGGGCATCACCAGTGCCCTGGAGTTTTTGGCGTAGATCAGGGCATGGTAGGCATTGCTTCCCAGGATGCATGATGAAGTATTTGAGACCGACGCCAAGGTCTTTCTCTCGGCATGCTCCTAACGTTGTGCAGCATGTACACAGAGCCCGGGGAAAAAAGCAGCTCAGGAACAAGATAACGGCTGTTCGAAGAGTAAATGGCGGAGGCAAGGCAGGGAATCAAAGAGGGAGCAACAGAGGCAAGGTAGCTGTGAGCTACCTTGGGGCCGACTTCCTCCTCAGGAAAGCCGTAGGGCCGGTCAGGATACCAGCCATTCTCGATCTCGAACACGTGGTCCATTGGGCAGATGAACGGCCGCTTGAAGACGCTGCCTGGGATAGAGCCTGCGTGGTGGGGCCCAGATATGATATGCGTGGCGGCTGGCAAAGGCTGCTTGGGCAAAGGCTGCTTTCTGAGAATGCCTGGGAAGGCATGCGACTCAGCAGATGGTGTGCGTAGCATTCAAGGAGTAGTCTGATAGGAGCGTGTGGTACTTGCTTTGGTGCAAGGTGCAGCATGCTGCACGAGCAGAAGGTGCTGGAATCCTCCTCTCCTGCCTTCGCTTTGACAAGACTGTCTACATGCTCATGCAGATTCCATTGCACACTGGAGCTGTACAACTGAGGCTGCATCTGGAGGAGTGTGGTTAGGGGAGGGGTGCGGTTAGGGGAGGGGTGCGGTTCAGTCTCACAACACGCAGCTGTCCTCCACTTCCTGACCTTGTGCGACCATCAGCATCAGGGTGCAAGCAAGCGGCTCACCCCTCCATCAAGCAAGCAATGGCAAGCAAGCAATAGCAATAGCCATAGCTATAGCAATAGCAATAGCAATAGCAATAGCAATAGCAAGCAAGCGGCTCACCCCTCCATCTAGGTGCCTTAGGCATGCAGGCACCTCCGCTGTGCGGGCACCTTCACCATGCGAGCACCATTGCCATACCCCTTCCTGTGGGTTTATTGCCATGCGGGCACCATTGCCATACCCCTCCCATTGGGCTTCATTGCCAAGCGGGACCATTGTACCGCCATCTGCGACTGGGGCAATACCTTCAGAGCAGTTCAGAGCCGGCACTCCACTCCGTCCAGGGCTGTGCACACCCCCGCATGGTGCTCTGTGCGCTCAGCGCCCAAGTCCCCCCGCCCTCGCACCATATTCGAGGTTGGCCCAGTACTTGTCGATCTCACACCAAATGGGCGGCATAATGAGCACCCTGCCCGTCAGCTGGGCAAGAGCCACCCCAGCTCGGATGTGGAGGAGCTGGTAGTTGACCAGGTTGAAGTGGCTGTGTGCAAAGGAGGGAAGAATAAAGACTGGTAGTTGACCAGGTTGAAGTGGCTGTGCGCAGAGGAGGGAAGAAAGGCTGCGGCCTCAGGGGTGATCTGTGGAAGCATGTTTAGAGAAAGGCAGCTTACTTGGCAGGAGCAAACTTGGCAGCTGTGTATGTGCAAACGTACGCAGACGTGAGACAACATGCTCACATGCTAGATGACCTGTGCGCGCATGCTGGTGCAGGGACCGGCACCAGCAGATGGCTGCGTCAGGTAAAACAGGCATGAAGAAAAACATTTGAGCAGAGCGTGCCCGCGCAGAGGACTGTGTGCACATGGGCATGATGTGCGAGGGGCGCTCTTGATCGCCCTTGGTGGGCTTGGAGTTTGCTCTGGAGGCATGCTAAGTGTCGGCACGCGCTTTAGGCCTCCCCACATCAAGGGGAGGTCCTGACCTGCGCACAGGCCCTGCAAGCCATGACCTCTGCCTGACCGGCAGCACCTGACCTCTGCCTGACCTGCGCACAGGCCCTGTGAGCCAAGACCGCTGCCTGACCGGCAGCACATCGCCCGCACCTGTCAGTCTGGGTCGCAGACATCTTGAACTGCAGGTGCTGGCCGCTCGCATTGGCCAGCAGCGCATGGGGGATGTCCACCCTGGATGACATCAGGCACCGTGTTGCACAGTGTGGGAAGTGTCAATCGCCTGGTGTGCATGCCCATGCACCGGGCTGATAAAGCAGGCGCACCCAGGCGGGGGCCGCTGCCTGCTGGCCGCCCTGGCCACTTTGCTTTGCTACTTGAGTAGATGCTGGACTGCTTGAGTGCCTAGTGCCCTGACCAGTCGCCCTGGCAGGCAGTGAGTGTGTGTGTGTCTGCAAGAGCAGCGGTGGGAGGCGCTGCTCCCCTGGCAGAGGCCCAGGCTCTGGCACGGCATGCATGAGGAAGGGATGGCCTTTTCATGTATGTGATGCTGTGAAATTGGGGAGGGTGAGCAGGGAAGGTAGGGGCAGGCGGCGCTGCAGGGATGCGCAGCCCAGAACCAGGGTTGAGCCAGGAGATGGGATGAGCGCACAAACGTGCACACGCACACATGCGTACGCACTTGAGGCTGATGAAGCCTTTGGGGTGGTCGAAGTAGGAGGGTGGGTCCTCCCAAAGGAGGGCCTCTCGCATGCGGTGCCGCTTGCCGGGGGTGCCCGAGTACTGCATGTCGGGCGAGGGAGAATGTGGGGAGCCCAGAAAGTGGTCATGCCGGCGGCGTGCGCAGGAGCAGGCGCTTGAATGTTCGCACATGCGTGTTTGCATGTGTGCACCTGTGTATCCTTGTGCGTGTGCTTCCCGAAAGTCTTGCCTCCGCATCCTCTTGCAGATTTCCAGTGCCGCGCTTCGTTCCTCCACGCAGAAGCACATATCCACTGTGCACACAGATCTAAGCCTGGCAATGCATTTGGTAGCCTGAGCAAGCTGCTGCTGCTGCTGCTGCTGCTGCTGCATTGTCACCAGTCACAAATTTAACAGACGTGGGACATATTGTGCATCAGGAGAGGCCGCATATGTTGTGAAGGAGCAGGAGCAGGTGAAGCAGGTGAAGCAGGAAGCAGGTGAAGCAGGAGCAGGAGCAGGTGTTGTGAAGGAGCAGGAGCAGGTGAGGCGCGGCTCCTGCTGGGCCCCGCACCAAGAAAACGCACGCAGTCCAACACCTGCTCTAGCAGTGAAGCACGCATGTTGGCGCAGTGACACACCTGGAAGGTAGCATGCGCAACGTAGGGCTTCAGCCCAAACTCCTCATGCTTCCTCTGCAGGCACGAGTGCAGGCCTTGGCTGTAACACACAATCTGGCGGGTGCTCACCACGGCCTCTGCCCTTACTTTTCAGCTCAGCGAGGTCTTGCCTGGTGACATGGGGAAGAGAGGTGAGCCTGGAAGCACTGTGACCTCCTGTCTCTGGAGGCTTTTTTTGCTTCCTCCTTAGCATACCATCTAGCCAGAGAACACCCACCCATCTCGGCTGCTGGGCCATGGTGCTTGTGGCTTATGCAAAAGAGGTAAGAAAACGAGCAACTCGGCAGCATGCATTTGTGCTCGCTATGCTAGCGACAGGATAATATAAAGCTTCCTGACCTCCATCCAAACTGCAAGCATGCCGCCAGTTGTGCGTCATTAACACCACGCACCAACAGGCGTTGCGTGGGCGTGTGGGCGTGTTTGCATGAGTATGTGCTCATGCGTGCACGCGCATGTGTGATGCGGGCAAAGAGGAGGGCACAACTTGCCTGGACAAAGAAGACTTGGCCCGAAGCAAATATTGAGACAGGTAGGACGCCCATTTTGAGTTTGCCCATGAACGCCGGAAAGATGCCAAACGGGTCCGAGTGGCCAGAGCCTTTCCTTGTGAGGTCATTGAAGGCATTCTGGTCCCACACGTTTGGCTGCTCCAGCTGCTTCACCCACTCCACTGTGCGCAGCATGCGTGTACACCATCAATCAGCAGGATCATGGGCGCCAGCTGCGTGGCCCCCGCCAGGGTGTCGCGTTTGCAGAGGCAAGAAATGGTGCAGGCAGGCCCCAACAAGGCATCAGCACCCCGGCAAGGCATCAGCACTATCCAAGAAGGCATCAACACCCCAGCAAGGCATCAGCACCCCGGCAAGGCATCAGAACTGTTCAAGAAGGCTTCAGTATTAAACATGCATGTGCCTGGTATGGTATGTGGCGTCAAGGCTTGTAGTGTGGCTGCTCAGTGAGCCATTTGGCAATCTCACCCTGAGGCATATGTGGAGTGCTTGCTGAGGCATGCACATGCTGGCTGAGGCATGTGGCAGGCAATTTGAGGCATGCGGCATGCTCAGTACGGCACCAAGGCGGGTGGCACACTCAGCTTATCGCACGGCAGGAAGCACACCCCACCTATCAAGCAGCTGCACGCGCCCACCCACCCACAAACTCCTTGCTCGTTGGCCTGAACATCATGATGCCAATGTTGAAGGCTGAGCCCGCCTCTGGGAACTGCTCCAAATCCTCTGTGCGCACTGTGGGCTTCAGCTGGTCAGAAGATGTGAGGATGTCCGCTTCTGGGTACTTGCTGCGCACAACAAGAAACACGGAGGCAACAGAGAAAGGGCAGAGGGTCGGCAAGACGGCATCTGTTGTGAGAAAGGTGCTCATGTTACTAGTAGGAGCAGTTTTGGGTATGAAAAAGCCTCCATGTGCGAGTGGACAACCCGCCCTAATGACTGGACAATTCATACGCATGACGGACCAGTACCATCTGCAGCATGCTGCATGCGTGTATAGGATAGGTTGCAGACCGACACTAGCTGCAGGAAGTGGCGTCACTGAACTGAGCTGCTGCGACAAAGGTGGGAATCACAAAATAGAGGGCCGCACAGGCACAGACCCCTGCTTTGCAGAGCCTCTCCTCCCAGATGCACCTGAAGAAAGGGAACGGGTTCCGGAGCCAAGCCGTGTCGATGTCCGAGACGACGACCGACACCTCTGGGGCGATATTTAGGAACTCCAGGATCAGGTTGATCTTTGACCTGCCCACCAGGCAAGGAAGCAGAGGCCGTGGCTTATGAGTCATAAGTTATGACAGGAGTGCGCTGGTGCCAGGGCAGACAACAGAGGCATGGGTGCACCCTGCCCCTTTCCCTAGGGGCATTTCAGGCAGGCAGCTAAGAGGCGGGCGTGCTTTGAGTGCTTTCGAGTGCTTTTGAGTGCTTTTGAGTCAAGCAAAGAGCACTCAGCCCGTGTGAGGGAACCATCACCCAGGAAGTGACTAGCCGCACAGGTGACTGCACACAGCTTCGCCCACACCCATCCAAGGCACGCACAATTACTTGCGATTGCAGCCAGGCGACATACCTCCCCATCTGGTGGAACAGCTTTGACCCCCAGCCGAGGTCTTTTTTGCTGATCCCTGCAGAGCAAGGCCGGGAGAGCATAACGGGCTTTGGTTTGATTGGACATGCCTCGCCACGCTTCCTGCTTTGGGCACCCAGAACTGCTTTGCATCAGCTCATGCGGGTCAAGCCTTGTGCTGGCACACTCCCACCCCAGCACGCCCCCCCGCACTGCGCCTCTTCCCAGCACAAGCCTCTTTTGCGGCATCAGCCCTCTTGTTCAAGGCCCCACAAAGGAATGCCCCTTGGTTGCACTCGCCCAACCAAACCCTCCACCAGCCCCCACAAAAGCAAGGCCTCCTCACAGCATCCTTGCTGCTGAACTCTCATACGTCTGAGCTCTCAAAGCTCAAGAAGGGACCTCTGCGGTGGTAACCAAACTGAGGCACCCCAGCCACACCCACCTGTGTTCATCCTCCAGCAGTTCACTTTTCTGTGTACAAGCTGCCTGCGGGGCACGACCACATAACGCGCAGCGCAATGAGCAGAGACTCTGATCAGAACTCAATGACTCAAGCAAAGGGACTAAACGGGGAGCATCAAGATCTGCAGCTTGGAACGGGTTCAAGAGCAAGCTGCGCGCAGCCTGGCAGGCTTAGATCTGGATCTGGTTGCCAGGGTGCGCACAAAGGAGTTGGCCTGGCAGGGTTGTGTTGCACAAGAGGTGGCTGCTGGGTACTCTAAGGGGGGGGGGGATGGGGGGCACATGGCATCTCCAATGCTCATTGGAGGTAGCGCTGGTGCTGGCTGATGCCTGGCACCATAGGCTTGCAGGGAAGCCGAGGTCCAAGTACTCCCAAGTGCAATTCCAACCACAGTGCTCCCAAGTGCAATGACTCACCACAGCACTCCCAAATGGAATGCTTCACCAGTGCTCCTAAGTGCAATGACTCACCACAGCACTTTCAAATGGAATGCTTCACCAGTGCTCCCAAGTGCAATAACTCACCACAGCACTCCCAAGTGCGATGCTACATCACAGTCCTCCAAAGTGCAATGCATCACACTGCCCTGCATCCTACCCCGTCTGCCCCTAGCCCCTACTTCAACCTGGAGGCCTGCAAGGAAGAAGAGTTTGGGCAGTTGCGCGCTGAGGCTCCGAGTCGCACCCACCCTTGCGACAGCTGCACCCTTCCTCACATCAGGTGCTGTGCTGCGCCCTTCCTTGCAGCAGCCATGCCCTTGCTTGCGGCAGGAGCTGTGCTGCTGTGGGCAAGCAAAAGCTGTGGGGACTGTCAGGAAGTTCTATGCGCCTGACACAGCCCTCCACCCGCAGGTCTGCACCACCCAAGACCACGAAGCATGCAGGGACGTGTTGGATGCGCAACCCGCCCATACCCCACTGTTCTGGCTAGCATGCTTGAGCATGCGCCAGCAGACACCGACAAGGAGCCCTGACACCCACGAGGAGCCCTGACACCCACTGAGCTGCTGAATTCTTGAGCGCCTCTGAGCTCTGAGCTGGCGCCGTGTGCATGCTTCGGCTTTGAAGTGCGCTGGAACCGGCCAAACACACATCCTGCACGCGCCTCAGCACCAAAGCCGACACGCGCACCCCGGAACTCACCGGCAGAGGTGTCCTGCAGGGATGCGCCCTTTTTGGAGACAGAAACAGGGCCCGGAGCACAGACTGCTCCAGAAATCCAGCAAGCAGCACGCATGCACAGTGCACAAGGAGCGCCGACGCAAAGAGCGCAGGCAACATGGGTGCTGGGTGCGCTGCGCACCCACTTGAGCATGTCGTCGTCCATTGCGCCTACGATGTACCCCGTGATACCCTGCCGCTTCACGTTTGCCACCCAGCTCACAGCAAAGTCGAGATCTGGCCGCGAGCAAGGCAGCAGGCAGGCAGTGGGGAGATCGGGAAGGCAGTGGGCCAAGGTGGCAAGTGGGTTGCGCAGCTGAGCGAGCGGACTGAGACAGAGGGCTGCAGGGAGATCAGGCAGGCTGTGACCCAGGTAGCAAGACGTAGGTGCCGCATCTGGTTGCAGGCTGCATGAAAGCCCCTGCCTGCTGCAGGGTGCAGTGGAGTGGACCAGGCACTGCACCTTGGGTGGCCATGCAGCCGCGGGCCGCTGCTGAGGCAGCGTGTTGCAGTGCATGCGCTGCTTGCACATCAGCCCATGCAGCTGCAAGCTTTGGGCAACCAGCACCTTCAGCTCTGTGCAAAGCTCAGCCCAATCAGACAGGCAGGAAGGCAGGCAGGCACCTACAATGCTCGTTTGCCCAAGTGACCATGACGTAGCCGTCCTGCAGGGTGGGCGAGTGAGGAGTGCATTGTGTTGAGGCCACCAACTCCATCTCCAACAGATGCATCATTGAAATGAATGGGTGGATGGGGGCGCGCACCATGGGGCATGCAGCCGGACAACAGAGTCATGACGCAGCCCTCCCGCGCAGTGAGCTGAGCGCACACCGCGCACACAGCACAGGGTGGCTGGACCATGAACGTGAACAAGCTGAGGCTGCAGCTCGAGCATGCCGTTGCGCTTAGGAGAGGGGCTGTGCTCTGGCAAGAACCGCATGGCAGGCCAGGGCAGGACACTGTGAGGTGCACTGAAGATATGTCAGATTCTCAATCCGCTTGACGAGGAAGGGCTGGTCAGGGGGGACCGGGCATCCCAGCACTGAAGCCCACCATGTCAGGCAGTGCTGCAGTGCTCCACCCAGGCCACCACTAGTGGGTTGCAGGCACGGCTCAGGCGCGCTCTGCAGGCACACACTTGTCCAGGCTACCACTAGGGGGTGCAGGTGCGGCTCAGACTGTACTGCACACTCTTCAGGCACACTGTACTGCACACTCTACAGGCACACTGTGCTGCACACTCTACAGGCACTCTGTGCTGCACACTCTACAGGCACACTGTACTGCACACTCTTCAGGCACACTTTATTGCACACTCTACAGGCACACTTTACTGCACACTCTACAGGCACACTGCTGGCACATGCCGTTCCAGGCCACCATCCAGGGGAATGCAGGCACGGCTCAGGCATGCGCCCACCTGCACATGCTTCATCACCAGCTCCCTGCATGTGCACGCACATACAAGGGCTGATGGTGGGGAAATTAACACAGTTCAAGGTAAGCTAAGCAAGCCTGCACATCTGAACCTCTTTGCTGCCTCTGTGCCCCATAGGTCCACCTCTCTGCAGCACCACTCAATGGGCACAACTTGATGTGCCACCACTTAGTGTGGTACCACTTGATGCAGGACCTAGCGCCCGCCAGGCTGTGCGCAACCCATCCCCATGCCAGCAACACCAAAGCAGCAGGTGCTCAAAGGTAACAAAACAGCACTATCCTAGGTTAGCCAATCTACCTACCAACACCTACCTACCACCCCAACTGGTCTGAAAAAGCGGACGGCGGCTGTGCACGACCGCCATCCCCAGTGAACAAAGAGCCGCCCCCATCAGCCCCATTTCCAGGTTGCAATGCTCGCTCAGCATGCACAGACACGTCCCTGTGCAAAAATGCAGCGGACACGCGCGCACCTCGTGAGCGCGTAATCTTCGTGTACCAGCTGTTGGGGCCCTGCTGACGCCGCTTTTGCCTCTGCTGCTGCCTTGGCCTCCGCCGCTGCCTTGGCCTCTGCTGCTGCCTTGGCCTCCGCTGCCGCCTTTGCATCTACTGCTGCCTTGGTCTCTGCTGCCGCCTTTGCGTTTTCTGCTGCCTTGGCCTCCGCTGCCGCCTTGGCCCTTGCTGCTGCCTTGGCCTCTACCGCCACTTTCACCTCTGCTGCTGCTCTGGCTTCGGCTGCCGCGGCAGCCTTCACCTCTGCTGCTGCCTCCTTTGTCTTGGCATTGGCTGCCTGATGGTCTTCTGTGGCTGGTCCCTTTTTCACAGCCTTGCCGGGGGTGGTGGTGGCTTGATGGAATGCATTCTCTCTTGCAAGCTCCTTCCTTCTTTCAATATCTAGGGAGGGGGGGGGATCAGTGGGAGCAGACAACAGTGAATGCATGAGTGGCAGATTACAGAGAGCGAGCAAGTCCGGAGCTGCAACTCAATATGCTGCCCTCTCGTGTGCTCAGGTCTCACCTTGCTGTTGCTGGAGAATTGAGGAGAATGGGTCGTCCCCAAGGGTACGGAAGCTGGGGTCCTGCAAGTATCCAGGCACAACTTTTCGAATCACCTTTTTGTGCGCTTGGCATGCGCCAGCACATGAATTAGCACGCGCCAGCTCATGAGATCAACAAAGTGCAACAGCAGGTGCTGCACCATGCGCAATTAGGGCTGCTTGCGTCCTCCATTAGGGGTATCCAAAGACACGCGCACGCGCACACACACATACTTACACACACACACACACACTTAAACACACACACTTACACACACACACTTACA
>LKMJ01001005.1_pt1 | contig 23910 bp, 17 predicted proteins | sample 643391 | NCBI WGS metagenome assembly LKMJ01 (sample SAMN04112250, study PRJNA286221) | soda lake metagenome | biome: soda lake; feature: Kulunda Steppe; material: water; isolation source: sample PL-Br10 brine of Picturesque Lake | place: Russia: Kulunda steppe | collected 2010-07
AAGCAGAAGAGTCACGAACTCGCACTTCAGCGTGGCCCATTCAACAACTGGGAAGACAGTAAATTCGCTGATCCGACCAGTTACCGTGACTGGTTCGAACGGATGACCGGTGAGGATGCAGACGACTGGGAGGATGGATTCCCAATTCGTAACCACAACACAACTACCATCGCGCCGACAGGTACAACTTCCATGATAGGAAATACCACCGGAGGGTGTGAACCTATCTACAATGTTGCCTATTACAAGAACGTGACAGATGACGTTCAAGGCGACGAGATGCTCATTGAATTCGACGACTACTTCCTCCGAGTCCTGGAGCAGAACGACGTCGATGTTAAAGCAGCCAAGGCAGAAGCCGAAGAGCTCATGTCGAACAACGAGTTCAATGGCGTCGAATCCATGGAAACCGTCCCAGACGAGATCGGTGAACTATTCATCACCACTGGTCAGTTGAGCGCCAAGGAACACGCCGGCGTTCAGACCGCCTGTCAGAAAGGCGTGGATTCGGCAATCAGTAAAACCGTGAATGCTCCAAACGATGCAACGCTCGAAGATGCAAAGGATGCATTCGAGTGGGTCTACAAAAACGGTGGGAAAGGCGTCACCTACTACCGAGACGGAACTCGATCCAAACAGGTTCTCACCACACGCGCCCAGAACACGGAATTCAAAGACGACGCCGAAGCAGCTGAAGCAATCACCGAACAGATCCTTGATGCGTTCGGAAGCCTCGATGCGTTCCTTAACCATAACGATGTCCAGGAAACGCTTTCGGAAGAACTGGACAATCTCATTGAGGTAACGGAGGCAATCGAAGAAAGCGCACAAGGAACAGTCAACGATGATGATTACATCGAACCGCGATCCCGGCCAGACACCCTCCACGGTGTCACCCAACGAATCGACACCGGATACGGAAAACTGTACGTGAACATCAACGAAGATGCTGAAGGTCGTCCGTTCGAACTGTTCTGTAACATCGGGAATAGTGGTGGATTCACGAACTCATTCACTGAAGCGCTTGCCAAAGTGATTAGCAGTGCACTTCGTGCCGGTGTTGACCCACACGAAATCCAGAATGAACTGGAAGGGATCCGGTCGCCAAAAGTTGCTTGGGATCGTGGTGAGCAGATCTCGTCGATTCCAGATGCAATCGGAACCGCACTCCGTCGATACCTCGAAGGCGATATTGAAGGACACTACCCAGATCAGTCAACCATCACTGAAGTGACCCAGCAAGCAGAAGAAGAAGAAGAAGAAGAAGCACCAAGTGAAGTCACAGATGGCGGGGTCGAATCAACAACTACTGGTGAAACTGATCTCGAACCTGGAGTTGAAACCGACACCGATCCAAACCGAAACGCAAAATCGGGTGTTGAACAGTCAAAAATGAGTGACGATCAGAATAAGATGGTTCAAAAAGGCGAGTCGCCAGAATGTCCTGAATGCGGCTCAGCAACTCTCTACTACTCAGAAGGCTGCAAGACATGTGAGAGCTGTGGGTGGAGTGAGTGCTGACAATCTTAACCGGATAGCATCTCAACAACTGACCCTGTGACAGAATGGTTGGGAATCCCAACCCAACATCGCCTTCATATTCTCCTCTCTCAATTCTGTTGTTCCGATACTATGATTTAATTTTTTGAACAGTTCACTAACAACAATACTTCATCGGTTTCTTTCTTCGACCACTCCAACACTTTTAGAGATACAGCCTGTGAGATAAAACTTAAAATCCTGTCCATCAAAACAGTACACAGCCATCGATGAAAGAGATATTCTCAAAAGACGTTTTGCTTTCAATACGTGATACTGTTAGTCTGAAGGCTCAAACAGAACGATCAAAACGGGCATTCAAAGCACTTCCTGATTTTGCACGAGCAGGAATTGAAGTCATAATTGCAGCACCATACCTTGTCTCGATCTATATTTTCATTGCAGTAATTGATGTCCAGCAACGACTCATAACTGTTGATCAAGATACCTTGATCTTCAGTTCTTTCATTGCAGTCTTTCTGCTTACCGCTGCAAATGCTCTTACATACGTTGAAGCGTATAACACTCATACAACAGCAGAACGGATTAGTAACCCGGGTTGGTACGGGATTCGACGCATCCCTCGATTGCTTGGTGTGATTATGGTTGTGTCAATGATTGTCAGTGTCGGTCTTATGATGTTCATTATTCCTGGACTGTACTTTACCCTCCGACTTTCACTTGCGGCTCCAGCAGCAGTCATCGATAACGCTGGAATTCGAGAAAGTATGTACAAAAGCATGGATGCAACAAAAGGGCAATTTACGATGATATACACAGTATTCAGTATATTAGGAGTTATGTTCCTGCCGTTGATTTTCTTCTTCGTTCTGTTCCCACTTTGGCTTCGGCTACTCGGCGTCATTATTTTATTCGGCGTGGCACCAATAATGATTCATCTCTCACTTGCGCTACTCTATCTCAACGGAACAACAGACGATATTTCTGTATATTAACTCAGACAATCATCAAAAAATAATCACTCGTTCTCATCAATTTCTGCAAGCGATTGAAGTCCGTTAAGAGTAACAACAACTGTATCAGCTGCAAATGTCTCTGGATCAACTTCCCGAACATCAACCGAGACAGAATCCCAACTTGCAGCGAGTGACTCAACTTCTTCAACAACACCATCAGGTGGTTTCCCTTGTGTTTCTAGTTGGATCTCCCATTCAGCGGTAAAGTGACGATCGGTCTCTGTCGGGGGAGAAACAGACACTTCCATTAATTGCACATCAGAATCATCTTCAGCAAGCATCCGGATATAGTCCCTGATGAAATTTGCATACTGTTCCGTTGTCAAGGGCCCTGCAGAACCGGTTTTGAACCCAATCCAAACGTTCGGATCGGGTAACCACTCCCACCCGGCATCTTCAGCCAATCGTTTGCAATCCATAACACGGTCATTGAATTGCATCGGTGTGATCCGATCCATAATCAAAACATATGCTAAATACGACTTGCTTGCTTTTTCAATGACCTGAGGGTTTGGATCAATGCCAGATTTCGCTGTGAACAGCGTGTAGTGTGGTCTGTCAGAACCACATGTTTCACAGTGGAGATTCAAATCACTAAACATCCCAGTCTCTATTTCAGGGAGTAATTCAGACAATGTGTACTCAAGGACAGACGATCCACAAGCAGGGCAGTACACAACACCGTCAGTAATCCGGCTTGAAAGAAGCGGTTGAATCGGACCACCAGAATCAGCAATATCAGTGATCAAGACTGACTCTTGCCCTTCCGTTCCAAGAAGTCGTAATCCTCCTTTTGATGCAGGAAGTACAAATCCCTTCACAGAATCAATATCGTCTTCATCAAGGTTGAGTGCTTCTGTGATATCAGTGGAATCATCCTGTGTGAGCGGTATTCCACTTGCCTGAATCAGTTCAAGAGCTCGCTTCACACCTTCACCTTTCCCGGAAATATCGTACGTGTCACAGAACTCCCCAACCTGCTTAGAGACATCCCCACTAATCGTGATTGATGTCCATGAAGAGTCATCATCATTTGATTTCATTACTTATGAAAAACAGTGAAACCGATAAAAACCCTTCACTTGACCGGTGAACAACCCCTCTCGGCACCCGTATCAACAATTCAAGCGAACGCAAGTGATGGTAACAGCGGAGATAACTCTCCGTATGTTTTAGTAGGTTCATACACTACGAAAATGCAATGAGTGACCCGTCAGACGAGACAAATCAAAGTGGGTTTGATTCGTTCAACAACGCTTCAACAGACCAAACAAACACAGAGAACCCAAGTGAAAATAGACTAGATGGATCAGAGAATTCAAATGAAGAATCGATGGAACCGCCATCGATCAAGAGTGAATCATTCAACGAGTACTGGTTCAAAAAGAACGCTGAGAGGAATATTGAAGAAAATCATCCAGAACGAAATGATCCAAGTCACAGTTGGCCAATCGGTCGATTTGAACCACATCAGCTTGGAAACTGCCAGCGGAAATGGTTGTATCAATGGTTGAACGCACCAAAAGAGGAACCAGATCCACATGGGATTTTTGCAATCGGTCACTTCATCGAGGAAGATATCGTCGAACCCTGGTTACATGATGTGATTGAGCCAGAATACGAAATCGATAACGCAATCCACGTTAGTGTAGATATTGATGAGGTGCCAATCAATGATGATGCTCCAGAGTTAGATCCTGACGTTGAAACAGGTGTTGAGGTTGATATCCCATCGGATATCGGGTATAACCAGCCGGATAACGCTAAACCTCTTATTGACGCGGAATCAGCATGGTTGACGATTGCTGGGAGTACAGACCCAGCGATCCGGGATCCAGAAACAGGTGATGTTCTTGCGCTCACCGAAGTGAAAAGCACAAGCTCGTTCAGTTATATTGACGAGCCGAAACGGATGCATATGATGCAGATTCACGCTTATATGAAGGCGTTAGGAATTACTGACGGGTACGTGATTTACGTTGATAAACAAAATCTCCTCAATCCGAAGGTGTACGAGATCACGTTTGATGAAGAGATTTGGCAGACGGTCGTTGATTGGGTTGAATCAACAATGGGGTACGTGACGAGTGAGACGCTCCCACCGGCTGAACCACCAGAAGATTGGATGTGCAAATACTGTGAATACAGTAATCGATGCGGTGAAGGCCGATCAAATCTTGCCAAGGATATGGGCCCGGAAGGGTTTGTGCCGGGTTACAATGATTATCCGAAACAAATGGTGCGTGATCACTTAGAGGCCTATCCAGAAGTGTCATTGACACCATCATTAGCACTTGCTCATCCAGAACTGACTGATACGTACGAGGTTGCTGACTGGATCTGTCCAAACTGCACAGCCTCATTTGATCACACTGAGGATCACTTCGATGATTTTAAGAATAAGAACTATGCAACACCACTTTGTCCAGCGTGTGAGGGTGTATTGGATAAAGAGGTATACTTAGAGATTGACGTTGGTGATGAGTGATGTGCAAAGAGTGTAACTCATCGTAGCTAATTAATGATGTGATTTCAATGGTTTTATTATATCTTAGTATGTACTATTTTATGCATGTACGATTTGACCGCTTTCCAGCGAGACCTGTTATACGTAATTAACGGGCTTGAAGAACCGCATGGCCTTGCGATCAAAGAAGAACTTGAACAGTATTATGAAAAGGAAATTCATCATGGTCGATTGTATCCAAACCTTGATACAGTAGTCGATAAAGGGCTTGTCAAGAAGGGGACAATCGACCGACGGACAAACAGTTACAATATCACGCAACGAGGAAAAAGAGAAATCGAAGCGCGACGTGACTGGGAAACCGAATACACAGATCTTTAAGTCGTATTGGGGTTGGATATTTTTGCTAGCTTTGAGTAGCAACAAGTACTGTGAAATACTCAGTTTCAAAGCCCAAGGCTTCCTGATTCACTGAATATATTTTCGAACCCTCTGAAACCCCATAGATGAGAAAGTGAGAATTCAAGCGTTTTTAGTGGTTGAGATAGTAATCATAACTACTCTATGAGCGATTCAGAAGAAGACTACGGAGCTGGTGACATCACCGTTCTTGAAGGACTAGAAGCTGTTCGAGAACGACCAGGAATGTATATTGGATCAACCGACAAACAAGGCCTTCATCACCTCGTCTACGAAGTTGTTGACAATTCAATCGATGAAGCTCTCGCAGGGTACTGTGATTCAATCACAGTTACTATCCATGAGGGGAATGCAATCAGTGTAAAAGATAACGGACGGGGAATCCCAGTTGATCAACACAAAGAGCACGATGCCCCTGCACTCGAAGTTATTATGACCGTTCTCCATGCAGGAGGGAAGTTCGATAATAAGTCTTACAAGGTCAGTGGTGGACTTCACGGTGTTGGTGTTTCGGTTGTGAATGCATTGAGTACTGACCTGGAAGTGCAGGTTAAACGCAATCGGAACGTCTACAAACACTCATTCAAACTTGGCGTCCCACAAGGTGAGATGGAACTAGTCAGAGAAATGGAGCCTGGTGAAGAAACAGGAACGGAAATATGGTTCCAACCGGATGTGGAGTTATTTGATACGAGTGTGTATGACTTTTCGACGTTAGAGCAGCGTCTTCGACAACTTGCATTTTTGAACTCCGGGATTGAAATCAATCTTATTGATGAGCGAGAAGAGGCCGAAGGACAGAATGATGTCGGTGAGAAACCGGAGACGTTCCTCTACGAAGGCGGGATCAAAGAATACGTTGAATTTCTGAATGAAGGCCGTGCCCCGATTCATGAAGACGTGATTTATTTTGACGGAGCAGAGCATGTTGATCAGTATGATGATGATGTAGTTGTTGAAATTGCATTTCAGGTGACTGACGCCGTCCAAGCAGAAGTCCACTCGTTCGTCAATAATATTAATACAAAAGATGGAGGTCGGCACTTGACCGGTTTCAAAACCGCGATGACACGGTTATACAATTCATATGCTGAAGATGAAGGATTGTTGAATGAGATTGATGGGAATCTTCAAGGAGAAGATGTTCGGGATGGGATGACAGCCGTGATTTCCGTAAAACATCCTGATCCGCAGTTCGAGGGACAGACGAAAACAACGCTTGGGAATGCTGAAGTGAGAGGGATTGTTGAAAGTCTGATCAGTGATGCCCTTGGGACGATGTTCGAAGAGAACCCTGAATTAGCAACAGGGTTAGTTGAACATGCTGTTGCTGGAGCAAAAGCACGACAAGCGGCACAAAAAGCCGAAGAATTGACACGTCGTAAAAGTGCATTAAGCAGCACGACACTGCCTGGAAAGTTGGCTGACTGCCAAACAAAAGACCCAGATGACAGTGAACTGTTTATTGTTGAGGGGGACAGCGCCGGTGGAAGTGCCAAACAAGGCCGAGACAATAAACGTCAAGCAATTCTTCCATTGAAGGGTAAAATCATCAATGTAGAAAAGAACCGGTTGGACCGAGTGCTAGAAAATAATGAAATCCGCTCAATGGTAAAGGCAATCGGAGCAGGTGTTGGTGAAGACTTCGATCTTGAGGAAGTTCGGTACAAAACAGTCATAATTATGACAGATGCCGATGTTGACGGAGCTCACATCAGAACACTCCTTCTGACATTCCTTTTCCGGTACATGAAACCATTACTTGAAAGCGGGTGCGTGTACGCCGCCGAACCGCCACTTTACCGTGTCAAGCATCGTGGCGAAACATACGATGTAATGACAGAACAAGAACGCGATCGGATTGTAGAAGAAATCTGTGACGGCAACCCAACCCAAGTCCAACGGTTCAAGGGACTTGGCGAAATGAATCCCAAACAACTCTGGGACACAACAATGAATCCTGAAAACAGGAAACTAATGAAAATCACTATCGAAGATGCAGCTGCAGCAGACAAGACATTCTCAATTCTCATGGGAGATGATGTCGGCCCTCGAAAAGATTTCATCAGCAACAACGCTGACGGCGCAGACTTCATCGATATTTGAAATAACTACACCAGTAAGGGATTCCATCGTTCGGCCACAGTATAGGTGATATGACTCACTTCACCGGCTCCGAAACTACACCATTGACTAACACAGCGCTCTTTTTGAGAGCGCTGTGCCCACTGCAACATCCCGTATTCTCAACCCGCCGGTGAAGTAGTAACGCTGCGGTTCACACCGTAGTTGACCACCATGAATAACAAGATGAATCTCACCAGTGACTACATCACAGTCACTGATCACGACACAGCAAAGCAAATCGTCAATGAATACCTCACCGCCTGTGAACTCACTCTATCCGTCTCCAACAAATACGGTGACTCAGGAATCTATATTACCGGGGATTGGATCTTCGCTGTCGAACACGAATCAAACAGTGAAGACGGTCACACGATGGGTGAACCAGTCAACAACCTTGATTTCCTAGCGGACGTCGCTCGCATCGCTACTGAAGGAGCCTTCCCATTCAAAGTGACAGAAATTACCCAGGGTACACTCGACACCCACCCTGGAATAACGAAATATAAAGTGACACGTGACACCATCACGATGCGAACAGGCACTGGGGAAACAAAGAGATGGGAAGTTGCTAACCACGGGATCATTACATTATAGGTGGAGCAGGCGCAATACCACGTCGTTCACGGCGTGGATACGCGCCGTCACTCGATGAAACAGTTCACCAGCTACACTATTGGCGAGTTTCCCACGGTGACTTTTAAGTGACAGGCAGCCATACAGAGAAGTAGGAATCGGTCGGAACGGAGCGGATTCCGTCCCGTCCTACAGAGGCGGCCTGTCCGCCCACAGCAATGAGACAATATCTGGAACGTGGTCACGAACATCGGATGCTCGAAACATCCGATCCGTGGTGACTGCGGTTGCAGAACTTCCGCTACCGTGAACTCCGTTGACGCCTGCTGGCGTCCTTGCGGCCAAAACAACGCCTGGACGCCAAATACGGTCGAGGATACACGTAACGGCGGCTTGGCACCGCCCGCAGTCCACCCCGCTTCAGATCGTGAGCATCTCACCGGATTCCTACCGGGATGATGCTCGGGTGGACTGCAAACCTGAAACTCCCAACTGCGGTCGGGATTCCTCCGCGTTCACGCGGAGGAGGATGTCAACTGGCTAACAGTCCTTAGCAATATAAAGATGTTATTCAGTCGAGAAAGCGTACCATCTTGCGGTTTCCCAAGAGAAGACTGAATGACAGTGGCTACATTGCCACCAGCTGCTAATAGGAATTTCTCACACGGACAGCACAACAGTCCAGTACTTTTCGATACTTCATCACATTTCCTGAACAAGTAGTTACGGAAACCGCGCATAAAGTATCCAACTATATAATATACTCCCTGTGAAAGTTGCTGATGAAAGAGTAAGTGACAGCAATCGGTAAACAGAAACTGCACATACAGTAACAATGACAACCAAACACCCGCTCCTCGATCAGGAATCCTGGCTCGATCCAGACGAAGACGCACCTGAACGTGTCCAATCCGTCCTTGATGAACTGACACCTGAACAATTCGAATACTGGTACCGGGAATGGCAGTTCCGACAAAACATTGAAAACGGAAACTCCTACTTCAACAAAACCGGGTACGTCCCAGACCCTGAACGGCACTCGCCAAGTAAGTTGATGCAGTGCCAACGAAAACAATACTACAACGCTCACAACGCACCAGCAGAAGAAGAAGGCCCATCAGGTATCTTCTGGATCGGTGAACGGTTCGAAGAAGAAATTGTCATGCCATTCCTCTCTGAATTTGCCGACTCTATTAATCAAAATAATTATGTGCAAAACTCGATGTGGGTCGATTTCACGATCGATGTTGGTGGAGATATCGGTGAAATCCAAATTCGAGGTGAAACTGACCCAGTCATCGTCGATCGAAGAGGGAATCCGCTTGTCGTCACGGAAGTCAAGAACAAGAAGTCCATTGATAAATTCAAGAAGAAAGACAATCCAGAGCCCGATATCCACCACAAAGCACAGATCCACGCTTACCTGTACGGTCTCTCGAAATCATTCGAGCGGAACATCAACAGAGGTGTGATTCTATACGGGAGTCGAGAAACACACGAACTACTTCCAATGATCGTTGACTTCGATCCAGAATTCTGGGAACAGACCGTCGTCAGTTGGGCGAAAGAGCAGTCAGAGTACCGACTCAATGATGAACTCCCACCTATGGACCCACACTTCTCCTGGGAATGCAAATTCTGTGATTACGCTGAACGGTGTGGAATGGGTGATGACCCTCCATGGCAAGATCCAGAAAAAGGAGTACAACGACCCAGTGATGCGGAATGGTACGATATCGGAGCTGACGGGTTCCTCCCACTGAAAAAATACCCGTTGGATTCTGTTATCGAATATATGCGAGCGCACGCACCAAAAGGTGCAAAACTCACACCAACTCTCGCAGAGGAATACCCTTCGCTACGGGAGAAATTCGAAGTTCACAGCTGGGTCTGTCCAGAAGATGGAGAAACATGGCCGCCGTACTACTTCGATTGGGATGGCGATACAGACAACCCTCCACAGTGTCCAAAATGCACAACCGAACTACGCGGTCCTCATCCAGAAGAACAGCACGACTGATCAGTAGAAGTCTCTCCTCTGTAATGTTAGCCTTCAACGTATTCATAAAGAGTTCCCCAGACATCTTCGAATTTTTCATCTTGCTCTGGGAATAGGTAGAAAACGAGGTATTCTTTCCCTTCTGGGTTGACGACGAGAACTGCTTGTGCGCCATCTTCAAGATAATCGCACCCATTTCCTTCAAACAGTGGTTCAGTCAACAACTCCCCACGTTGAAGGTTCGGATACACTTCCAGTGTTTCACCATCTTCAGTTTCAACTTCTTTACTCTGAAGTTGAATCTCGTACATGATTTCACCAGTATCATCGTTTCGACGACCGGCAGTGATCACTGTTGAATCAGGGTCTTTTTCTGCCCAAAAGTCATCAACGGGGCCTGGTGCATACCCATCAGTTGGGATATAGTACAGGACAGAGTCATGGACGATCTCGAAATCTAAAAGATTCCAGTATTCATTCTCATCACCTTCATCAGTAACGGTTGCTTCGACTACGTTCCCACTCTGGACCTCTTCAAGCACTGACCGAATCTCATCTTCGTACCCGATTGTATTCACCCAGACACTGTCATCACGAGGGATATCATACAAGGCCATTCGGCGGGCCTGGTCTCCAAATCCGACTATTCGGTAGACGCTATCAAATTGTTCTGGCATTGCTGCTCTTACTCAATTTGTATTCTTCACGTGTGTTTAAAACCTCGCCACCGGTGAAAGATACCATTCACAGTTTTCCAATATGAATAATCAGTTGATTCAATTGTGAGAAATAACTTATTTTACTGGATCAGGGTTCCTGGACACAGAGAATAAGACGGTCGTATGGTAGAAAAACAAACATTAATGTAGCGGGTTAACAAAGTAGTCACAACTAATGAGTCAAAAGAAATCTTCGGATCTTTCCCGGCCAACACTCCAACCAAGTGAGCTCGGGAACTACATTAAATACGATACCTGTCCTCAGTACTTCAAATTCGGTGTTCAGCGGACAGGATTCGAAGATCTCAATCACGACAAGACAAACTACCTCGAAGCATTCGCTGGCGGGAACATCATCGAAAAACGAATCGGAAATGAATTTGAAGATGATGTCACCGAGAATATCACCGGTGAAGTCACAGAGGTATACGATATTGACGAGTTAACTCTCGGGATGGTCGCGCGTGGATTTCCAGACAAGGTGACCAAAATATTAGATGCAGAAAGTAAACGGGGTGCGATTAAAACTGGTTATTTCACCGTTAACGGCATTCACGCTGATGAGTTGAAGTTGAAAAACGTTGATGAAATCACAGACACAGAGAAAGAGCCCGAGCAAGCAACACTCAGTGAAACACCAGATATCAAAATCGCCAAGAACAATACGAAAATTGAGGCACAGCTCTTCTCACTCAGAATTTTCTACACAGAGCAACTCTTCGAAGCAATCTTCAATAATATACGTGAGTACCCCACCGGGAACAAAATTCCCTTCGAAGTGCCAGAAGTAACCACCGGAAGCACAGACCCCAAACAAAAATCCACCAGGGACATTACAGACCCTATCGTTATCTACCAGCCCGCATTCACAGTCACTATTGGTGCCTGGACATTCAACGGTGCAGCAGATATTGTACTCATCTGGCCAGTCACTGACCCGGCAGAACAACCAGATGTTGATTCGAATATTCAAGCACGTATCAGGATCATTGACGCGAAACTCGCTACGGAAGAACAAGCAAACCACCAGATACAGACAGTCACATACAGTCACGCAATTGATGATCTCGACTGTATTCCATCAGACAACGTACGGATTGAAACTGGTGTGTTGACACAGCACGACTCATACTTACCGCCGACACCCACCAGTATGCCGGAATTTGATCGTGAGAGTCGTGAAACAGCACTTCAACGACTCACAAAACCAGGTGGGAAACTAGATAGAGTTTTCAAACAAGTGGAAGATGATAATGAAGACGTGTCTTACCAGCTTGACTCAAAATGCTCATCGTGCCAATTTAACGAGATTTGTTATTCCGAATCAGTTGAGAATGCTGGAATTGAGTTGCTCGGAATAAGCCGTGGGATCCAAGACAAAATGCGTGAAGAAGGAATTGAAACGCTTAATGACCTGGCGAAACTCGCCCAACAGCCCGACAACTATATGATTTCAAGAAAGGCAGAAAAGCCTGATAAGGTCTCCAAGTATGCAGACACGTACGACACACTAGCATCAATTCCTGGGCTCGGTGGGAAACTGCCAGAACTCATTCAACGATCGCAAGCGCTTCTTGAGAAAATCAACCCATCGCACCGGCGTGTCGATGGCGGGTACAGTTGGGTGCGTCCATACACAAATACTGACTACGGCGACATACCCGATGATACCAATCTCGGTACTGACGACTACAAGGAGGGGTCAATGATTCGTGTGTATCTAAATGTTCAATATGACCATATCAGAGATGCGATTAGTGCGATCGGATTCCACATTATCGCAGCAGCAAGTTCAGCGGAACGCCGGTCGCATGCATTCGTTGACACGGATCTCCCTGATGATCCAGTTGGCATACGGGAGAAAGAACTAGAGTTACTCACGGAGTTCAGTAAGACGGTTCTTGATGAAATCGAGCGGATTGGTCGGGGAATTCGACTTAACGGGTATGAACAAGAACACCCATTCCTTCACTTCTTCACATACACCGAAGACGAAAAGAAGATCTTGCAAGAAAAACTCGGGCTATACACAACGAAGAAAATCACTGAGCACGAATCATTGCACGATGAGTACGGGAACAAGTTATTGTCCAGTGATGAATTAGAAACCCACCCAGATCTCGATAACGTAAGGGGGATATTGAGTAAACAAAAAGAAGGGAAAGAAAAGATGATCACAGCTATCTCGCCAGATATCAGTCGCCGAGTTGCCGTTCCGCGACCAACAACAGGACTTGTGAACATCTACAAGAACTTCTTCCCAGAACGGGATGAGCGGAAAGATGAACGATTCAGCGCAAGTAGTTGGACGTACCGGCCAAGTGATTTATCTCGTGCCCCACCAGATGAGATGGAAATTGATCTCACGGACGCGTTCTCATACCGGCTTTTCAATAACGCGCACCCATACGTAGAGAAATCAGACGGGATTGAGTTGCTGATTGATTCATACGACTACAATCGAAGTCAGGGAGAATACGAAGCACGTGTTCGGACAGGAGCGCAGATCCCACTCCCATACTTGTGGGCAGCTGGAGAGCGAATTACAGAAGAATGGATTGAAGAACAACAAGAGCACGACTCTGATTACGTTATCAACGCATACAGGTACCACGGCAGTACACCAGACGATCCAAACCCAGAGGAACCTCCAGTGAAAACAAGTCCTGAAGATATTGAAGCACTCCTCAAACGGATGTGTGAGTGCCTCCGGCACGTCGAGCAGGGCGTCCCAAGTAGAAACAGAATTCGAAGGTGACCAACAATGAAGAAAAACCCAATAAACGTTCATTCGCTGCGTGAACAAGATGAAACAGGTGACGAGCAAGAGAGTGAGTTGGCGAATGCATGTCTTGATTGCATCGGGATTGAACACGAGCAGAAAAAATCATCAATTCGATCCCGTCTTCCACTGCATTACCAACAACGACTACTGACCGGTGAATCGGTGATGGTGCAAGCAAAATCTATTGATTACGACACCGGAACTATTGAAGCGAAAATTAACTACGAGGTGTTAGAGTACAGTAATCCAAGTGATGTTCTCTCTGCTCTCCGGCACAAAGACCAAAAAACGTCATCGACTGGAGAGATGGTTGTTCCAATCCCAATTGATAGAACTGATAGAAAACTCCGGATTGATATGCCGAAGCACATGGGTGGTCTCAAAGAACAACCACGGCTTGTGATTGAAGAGCTTGAACTCTTCACAGAAGACAACGATGAAGAAGACGGAAATGATGATCAGCCAGGTGCGATCGGGAGAGTAAGACTCAGTGAGGTCTTCGGATTAAATAACGACAAAGAATACCTGTATCCGAGTTTTAACACCGTGAGAGAGTCGATTTCGGAAGGTGATGTGTTCTTATTAGAGCCGTCACCAGATGACTACGTTTCTGATCGAACGTATCATGCGTTACAACACCCACAGTACAACGGGATGTTCCGGTTTCTGGAGTCGCTGATAGATGGTGACATTAGTAATCAGACAAGCGCATTCGACATGGATGCTGTTCAAAAGTTCCTTGAATGGTTGGATTCAACCCCGAGCGCAAGTGACTACGACGTTGGAATTACCGATGGGTGCGATGTTAACTCACCGAATGAAGGCCAACGCGGATTTATTGAGGATATCGCTCGTGAGTTAGTTATGCTGCAAGGTCCACCAGGGACTGGGAAAACAAGTTCGGCAACAGCTCCCGCGATCATCGCAAGAATACTCGCTTATGATTCAGACGGGCCCTGCAGAGTGTTAGTAAGTGGTGCAAGCAACAAATCAATTAACGAAGTGATGGATGACGTCTCAAACCTCGCCCGGCTATACCAAGCCGATCCCGAAACAGGAGACGAACTTGATGGATTACTGCTTGCCCGTATTTCTGATCCGCCAGCAGACGACGATGAAAGAAAAGATAACGTCGTGTACTCACGGACAGATGGTGAAGACTGGTCAACAGCAAAGATGAGAGGTCGGCTATTGAAAAACCAGAACCAGATTGAAGAGAGTCCAACGATCGTGTTTGCAACAGGAGGGCGTGCCTGGAAAGTCGGGAAGGACATAATTCCTGATTTTATTCTTGACCCAAACGAAGTTGAAACAGACAGATTTGTTCAGCCTGATCCACCAGAGTCTGAACTTGAAAAATATGGATTGTTCGATATGATGGTTGTTGATGAGGCTTCAATGATGGATGTTCCGTTATTCCTTCTCGTTGGGATGTTTTACGACCAAGGAGGGACAATCATGTTGTCAGGTGATCATCGACAACTCCCCCCGGTTCATGAGACAGAATGGGAGAAAGAATACACTCCGTCGATCAAGTCTCTCGCTCCGCACTTATCGATACTGAATTTCTGCCGGGTGTTGAAAGGAGAAGATGTGAATGTGTTGAGTGATTCAGAAGAGAAACTTCTCGATATTGAGCCGGTCGATGTTGATTTGAAATTACACCGGTTAGAGGAAACCTATCGGTGTCATCAAGATGTAGCAGCATTCCTTGAGAAATGGGTATACAAGAAACTTGATGGCATGAAATACGAGTCTGGTGAAACAGACACGATTGAGAAACCAGACTGTGGGACAAGTGGGTTAGAAACAGCATTAGATCCAGAATCACCACTTGTCTTGATTACGTATGATGATGAGAGTAGTCAACAGGTGAATAAGTTAGAAGCAGAGATAGCAACAGAGATTCTCACAACAATCGATAGTGGGGAAAATGAAGAAAGTGATAGTAGTCATGGCGATGGGGATGAACTAGGAATCGTTACACCGCACAACGCCCAGCGTGGACAACTTTCGACACTTCTCAGGCAAAGATCACCTGGAACAGCAGAGAAAACAGATATTGATACAGTTGAGCGATTCCAGGGTGGTGAGCGTGAAGTGATGCTTCTCAGTGGAACGGTAAGCGATCCTGACTACATCGCAGCAGAAGCAGACTTCCTCTTGAATTTGAATCGATTGAACGTTGCGATGAGTCGTATGAAGAAAAAACTGGTTGTGATAGCAAGTGAGGCGATTTTTGATCACATTCCGTTAGATCCTGATTCATATAACGAATCCTTGTTGTGGAAAGGTCTTGGTGAAGAAGCTGGGGTTACTGAACCTGACACGGCAACATGGGATGGAACAGCAAAGGATTTCACCGGGAAAGAAATGCCCTCACTTACAAATATTGATCCGGATACAGTCACAGTGAAAGTGTATAAACTGTGAATCACCGCGTGATTTCTCTGGGATCAATCGAGAATGAATGCGTCTACGGCATTATTTCGACGGGTAGAAATTCAATGAAGTATGTAAAATAGCATGACTCCAGTTGAATTGATTAATTATTTTGGAACTCTGCATACTATTCCGATCACTTTCACTCCGGTAGGGAAGCTATTATAACCCTCCAAGCCCATGTATAGTATACACGCGACAGGCGCAACAGACACAGATTTCAGGCGTATTCGTGCAACGCGGTAAACACAACAGCACGGAAATATGCCTGATGGATGGTCTGCATGTGATTCGAGCGGCAACCAACCCCTGCATCACAAATCCCACGATGCAAAGAACAACTGACAGCCTTCAACTTGACAGCCCACTGTCCCCAATCCGAGAGGAAAGGGTGATTAGAGAATACGTTACAACGAACCCGGTTACTATCGAGTCCGTCGTTAGGCATCAAGTTGGGAAACGTAGTTCACCGCAACACACTTTCTCGACCTCCGCACTATACACAGCAACTCAAAACAGACAGCAGCGTGTGCGTGCAGAGGACGGAGTAGTGAATACGCGTGACTACGAACGGCTGTCACAACCAACACATCCTGGTGGAGAAATCTGTTCCACCATAGAACACCACTACACATGGCATCCTACAAAGAAGAACTCATCCACTTGCACCAATTGCTAGCCGAAGTACGGTTTCACTCAAAAGAAAACCTCGGGTTACCAACGGAGATTGGTAACCTCGATAATTACAGTGAGGTCGGTATCGACTCACTTACCCTCGATGCTGACATCGATAAGCAACTCGATGCAGTCCTCACACTAGCGAGTGATCTTGCTAGTGTTTGTGAACAGACGAAAATCCCGGATCAGCCTACTGAAACGGCTAAGGTCAAGATGCCAAAATCCGGGCCAAGTGTTCAGACCACCCTCACCGACATCGAAACCGGCGAAAAAACAACAAAGGCGGTCAATGCTGACACGGCAGAGTCACCAACTGCAGATAAACAGCAACCGACCGCTCCCAAAGCAACGAACGCATCCGGGAATGGAGAAATTGTTGGAGAATACAAATCTGATGAAGAAGAAAGTGTAGCGTTGGAAAAGACGACGCTTTTGGATTCCTGGACAGAAACAAAAGAACGTACAGAAGAACTCCCCACTGAAACATGGGGAACACCGATCGAAGAAGGGAAAGGCGAAAGTGAGCCGGTTATCCCAGCAAGCAGCGATGGATCCAGTGATGAGAAAGTGAAGCAGTCAGAGGAGAATCTGACAGAGGCAAAACAAGTTGGCGAACAACTTGAACTTCCAGTACAGTAAGAGATAGAAGATAACTACTGCCGGTTCTGTACTGCAAATAAAACCCGCACAGCCTATGGGCGGTCATATCCAAATTAATGTAAACGGAAGTGGTTAAAATAAAGGGTAGAACCTTCCACAGTGGTCACGCAATGAAACTCGCCCGTGGGGCCGGATTCAAACCAATTATATCAATCCGCACCAAACAAAAAGACAACAACTACAAGCAACTATGACACGTAACTCTAACTCCAGTATTGATCTTTCTGACGGACAAGATTCCTGGTCCGCAAATTCAATGAGCGAAAGTTCTGATGAGGCAGATTCTGACATTGAAACGCCCACTGAAGCAGAATCAAATGGAGAACACTCATTTGATGATGATGATTGGGGCGCTGTCGAATCACGACAAGAAGCTAACGTCGATGTTATCAAAGAAGAAGCGAAAGTAATTACAGAAGAAACACCAGATTCAGCCGACAGGGAATTGGTTGATGAAGAGAAAAAAGAGGAGCCAGATGTTGATGAATTCGTTGAATTAGGAGTTGTCCAAGTGAATTATACCACTCGGACACTACAAAACTCTGAACAGGAACGAGCAGTCATCCACCTTTTCTGCCGTGTTCCGGAATCATGTACTTCTGATAAAGTTGAGCAAGACCAGCTAATTCGCGTTGATGTACACAATTTTAAACCGTACTTCTATGCGCCCCCAAATGAAGTCAGGGACATCAATCCCCACTCTGATGATCGCTTTGCGGATAAAACGCGAATAGATAGCGATGGGAATACATTCGAATCGATCCGTGGACAAGAACTAACGCGTGTTGATGCATACATCCCACGAACGGTGGGCAAAATTCGGGATGACTACGATCACTATGAAGCAGATGTTCTCTTCCCTGACCGATTCATGATCGATAAGGGGATTAAAAGTGGGATTCGCGTTCCAGCAGATGTCAACGATGACGGTGTGATTTCGGTGCCTCACGACTGCGTTGAAGCAGCAGATGTGGATGCTAACCCACGTATTCACAATGTAGATATTGAGGTGAATGATCGAAATGGGTTCCCAGAAGCTGAAGATGCGGAAGAGCCTGTTCTCTGTATTACTGCTCACGACTCATGGGAGAATGAATACGTTGTTTGGTATCTCGACGATGATCGTGTAGAAGGTGATGTTCCAGGATCTGTTGATAACTACGAATTCATTGAGGATGACGGTGATCGGCCAGATATTAAGATTGAGACGTGCAGATCGGAAGAAGAGCTCCTGGCTGATTACATTTCTTACCTTGATAAGACAGAACCGGATATGCTCGTTGGTTGGAATGTAGACGAATTCGATGCTGAGTATCTCATTAATCGGCTAGAGAAACTCAACGATGGTAGTGATAGGAACTTGAATCCTGATCGACTTTCACGGATAAACGAAGTTTGGGGTGGTGGATGGAGAGGTCCAAACATCAAAGGCCGTGTTGTGTTCGATCTATTGGAGGCTTACAAACGAACGCAGTTCTCTGAACTCGACTCTTATCGACTTGATGCAATTGGTGAGATGGAGCTCGGTGTTGGTAAGGAACGGTTTGATGGAGATATTGGGGATCTATGGGAGGACGATCCAGAACGACTGATCGAGTATAATCTGCGGGATGTGGAGATTTGTGTTGAGTTGGATGAACAGCAGGATATCATTGGGTTCTGGGATGAAGTACGTCAGTTCGTTGGCTGTCGGATTCAGGACGCACCAATTCCTGGTGATGCGGTCGATATGTATGTTCTTCATAAGGTCCATGGAAAATTTGTTCTCCCTTCGAAGGGAACTGTCGAAACTGGAGAAGATTATGAAGGCGGCTCTGTCTTCGACCCAATCACTGGAATTGAAGAAATGGTGACAGTTTTAGACTTAAAAAGCCTCTATCCGATGTGCATGTGTACGATAAACGCATCACCAGAAACCAAGGTCGATCCAGACAACTACAACGGTGATACGTTCACTGCTCCGAATGGTGTTCACTACAAGAAAGACGAAGATGGGATTATTCGGGAGATGGTGAATGAGTTGCTGAGCGAACGAGAGCGGAAAAAGGAGCTCCGATCTCAATACGAACCAGGTGATGATAAGTATGAGTTGTATGATAAACAGCAAGGTGCTGTCAAGGTAATTATGAATTCTCTCTACGGTACCCTTGGATGGGATCGGTTCCGACTGTACGATAAGGACAACGCTGCTGCTGTCACAGCAACCGGTCGTGGTGTGATTGAGTTCACTGAAGAAACTGTCGAAGAAATGGGGTATGAAGTTGCATACGGGGATACTGACAGTGTTATGATAAGTCTTGGCGACCTCTCTAACACCGACGCAGAAATCAGCGACGAAGTCAGAGAAGAAGGGCCAGACTGGGACGAACAACAGCTCAGAGAACTCCAGGCAGGTCTCAACCAATCACACGATATTGAAGACCAAATTAACGAAGCATACAACAAATACGCTCGTGACGTTCTCAACGCTGACGAACACCGATTCCTTATCGAATTCGAAAAACTATACAAACGATTCCTTCAAGCAGGTAAGAAAAAAAGGTACGGCGGTCACATCATATGGAAAGAGGGTAAATTTGTTGACAAAATAGACATCACCGGATTTGAATACCAACGATCAGACATCGCAGACATCACAAAAGAAGGACAGAAGCGCCTCATAGAAATGCTCGTCAAAGGAGAAGACATCGACGACGTTCGAGACTACCTCCACGGTCTCATTGAGGACGTGAAAAACGGAGATGTGCCAGTCGAAAAACTCGGCATGCCAAGCGGGATCGGCCAGCCACTCGACGAATACGATACTGAAACAGCACACGTCCGCGGTGCAAAATACGCCAACACACTCTTTGGAACCAACCTTGGCCAAGCATCAAAACCAAAACGCGTCTATCTCGACCGTGTCCACGTTGACTTCTTCACTCACTGCGAAGAAGAACTCGGACTCACACCACAAAAAGATCCCGTCTACCGACAGTTCAAACGAGATCCAGACGTAATCTGCTTCATCCACGATGATCAAATCCCAGATGAATTCGAGATTGACACAGACAAAATGCTTAACAAAACACTTCAACGACCGCTCTCACGTGTTCTCAAAGCTGTCGATCTGACATGGGAAGACGTGAAAAGCGGTCAGGAACAAACCGGACTTGAAAACTTCATGTGAATCACCTCAAAATCAAGCCAGGGGATTCTACAGAGAAAGCAGGCAGAGTGCCTCGGGGCTTGACCCCGGAGCAGTTCACCTTGATCCTGTCAACAGTACCCGACAAACAACCACCAATCGCAACTGACGTTTATATACCGGCAGTGAAAACATAGATAACAACCGAAACTAGACCATGGGAAACGACTCAAACGACAACGTAACACTCTCTGATGGCACAACAAAACCACAAACAGACACTGAACACCCCTCATCGATTTCTGAAATACTCACAAACCCAATCAAATTTTCCAAAGAGACACACGAAAGACTTGACAACCGCTACCCCACCCCACCAACAGTCATCTACTTATTCATTTTCCTCTACATCCTCATCCTTCTCCTCATTGCATTCCTAGTTTCCCCATTCCATACGTTCGGATTAATTTCAGCAACAACAGGTATCGTTGCCATCATCGCTTATTACCATCCTGATGGGTTCCTCACTGCTAGGACAACGGATCAAAAATACCTCTATCTTGGTGGAGCAACTGCCTTCATCCTTGTCGGTCTTCGATACCTATTAGCAGGAGTTCTATTCTCTCAACCATTCACGTGACAAGGACAGAACCAACGGTGACCTCCTCACCGTCGTGAACGACAGGATTCTCTCACTGAATCAAGATAGCTATACAAAACACACAAACCGTCACAGCAGTTGATGCAGTCACAGACAGGGAAGATACCATCTTACCCTCACCTGATGCGGAAATCGATTCAGAAACCAACCCGATAACGTGACCACCATCAAGAAACATAACTGGGAGTACATTGACGAAAGCGAGATTGATATTCACAATCCACATCCAAAATAGCATATTTGCAACAACACCAGACCCGGGTGCAAACAGATCCATTACACTTCCAGAAACCAGAATCAAGAATGAAACAACAGTCAGAACACGTGAAGTACCCCGCGCACGGTGACGCGGGGCGTCCGTGTTTAGTCCTGCACTGCTGACGCAACGGACTTTAATTCCTCTCGCGCTTCCATCTCTGGTTGCGCCGACGTTCCGTGTCGGTGAACACCCGAACACAAATCGTGTCCGTGAAAGTCGGGGCCTCCACCAGCCCCCGATGCCGCCCGTCTCATCACCCGAACACGTCCGGGCAACCTGTCGAGAGACGGCACATTTCCATACTGCTCATCAAACCAATTCTGCACCACGCACACCGCCGCTTTCCTATCCGCATGATCTTGTAATTCACACCGTTTGCACTTGAACCGCTTCTTGTGACGATTTGCCCGTTCTGTGTGCTGGCACTCCGTTCTCGGGCATCGCTGACTCGTATACTCAGGGTCAACATCATCCGAAGGAATCCCAAGCCACGCAGCCTTGTACGACACCATGTCTTGGAGTGCAGCGAACGGTAGCGAGTGCAGGCGGCGATTCATGCGTGTTCCGTAGTCGATGGACTCTCGCATGTCTTTGAGGTCTTCAAAGACGATAACCAGGTCGTTGAATTGCGAGACCCATTCAACTACTTCCCGCGATACTTTGTGCAGGCAATCATGAACGTAGTCACGTTCTTCTGTCTGCACGACTGTCTCAAACGCAGTCTGCTTGGCTTTCTGCATCCGTTTCCGCTTGGTGAAAAACTCGTGTCGCTGTTCTTTCACCGACGGATACTCGAACACCACGGAGTCTTCCACCGAACCACTTCGACTCATCGCAGCGAGTGCAATACAATCCTCGTTTACATCCACACCAACAATTGTGTCCGCGTCGTGCTTGCTGGCGACGTGATGGGTCTCGTGTGTAATGGTGACGTGAAGTCGCCACTCACGTGTTTGTGAACGACTTCAGCGGTTCCAACCCGCCATTCATCGTCGTTGAACGCGGTTTGCAGTCTGTCGAAGTGGGCTGGGCTGCCACGGAGTTCACCTTTGACGTGCGTGCCTCTTGTGGCAGTGATACGGAAGCGAATCGTCCTGTCCTCTTCGGGGAACAGGCGGTATCCTTCGCCGTGGTTCATCACCATCGGGTACGACTCATCGATGTACGGGTAGGGACGCCCCCACCCGTCATGTTTGTTGTCGTGATATGTTTCGATTTCACCGAGTGCCTTATCAACGATGAGTTGGGTGGTGTTGTTGACGTGATCGGCGTTGTCAACCACAGTTGGTTTGATATTGCCCCATTCCCAACCAGCTTGGTCGAGGCGGTTGGTTTCGTTGCGGATGCGTCGGGCTTCGAGACAGCCGGTTTGCAAGTCGTCGCCACTCCCCGTGGTAATGTCTAGTCCGAATGGCAAGGTTTGGGTGAGTTTGGACGACTGCACTGTATTTTAGTATGGTTTAGTAATTGAAAAAGTATGGATTAGACGCGCTTCACCCCCGACCACGGTGGGTCGGGGTACTCGCGCTGCTATCTTTTATAGATCGTTGAGCTCCTCGTTCTGGAACTGTGCTGCCGGATCGGCGTTGCTCTCGGGCTGTTGCTCGTTGGCCTCCCTGGCACGTTTCATGAACGTTTCCATCCGTTCGGAGCGCTCGACGCCCGAGAGGAGCACGAGCGCCGCCAGCCGATCGGAATCGAGCGGGAAGTCCCCTCCGCGAACCTGCAGACTCCCGGTCTCGTCTTCGACCATCCGCCGCGCGCGCTCGACGCCCTTGCGCGGGATCGCTTCTGGCCTCCCGGCGACGACCAGCAGCGCTGCGTCGGCCGTTCGAGCATCCGGCAGACTCGTCCCGGTGAACAGCGCCTGACGGGCCGTGCTCATCGCCGTGTTGACGTTCTCGGCGCTATCCTCGCTCGCCGTTGCACTCGCGTACCCGAGTGCGGAGATCTCACCCTCCCGAAACGTGTTGATTACTTCGCTGGAGTCGACGACGCTTTCGCCGACACCCTCTATCGCTTCACCGGACGCCAACAGGAGCCCGACACGCTGTGCGATCGCTCCATTGATCGCATCGAACGCGTCGCCCACGCTGTCGCCGGAGCCGTGCCACGCGTCGTTGTCCACGAGCAGTGTCGAGTCCGCCTCGCGGACGAGCGTTTTGAGCGATCGACCGGCGTTCGCCTGATACATTGCCCCCTCGTCGCGACCGGGCAGGACGCCAAGTGCGTAGACAGGGACGTCGTAGATACGGGCGAGCTCGCGGACCAGTACTGGCGCGCCGCCGCTTCCCGTGCCGCCGCCGAGTCCGACGACGACGAAGATCCCCTCGGCCTCCGCGGTGATCCGCCCATCGAGTTGGCCCATCACCTCGCCAACGTCTTCGTGCATGATCTCCGCGCCGAGTTCGTTATCGCCGCCAACGCCGTGTCCGTTCACTCTCGCCTGTCCGACGAGGCAGGTATCGATCGAAAGC
>LKMJ01001006.1_pt1 | contig 23900 bp, 34 predicted proteins | sample 643391 | NCBI WGS metagenome assembly LKMJ01 (sample SAMN04112250, study PRJNA286221) | soda lake metagenome | biome: soda lake; feature: Kulunda Steppe; material: water; isolation source: sample PL-Br10 brine of Picturesque Lake | place: Russia: Kulunda steppe | collected 2010-07
AGGGTTGTTTAGCGGCAGCCACCGCAGCTGGAGGCAGACCCCCATCACCAGCCACAGCTTACCAGCCTAGACTCGTCCCGAGAACTTCCCTTGGCAACGTCATACCACCCATATCATTGAGATCAAGTACTGTGAAGACACTTGCCCTGAGCAGCAGCTCCAAGCTGCCCATGCTCAGCATGGTCGCCTTAAACGCAGCATTGCAGGAGACCATGTTCTTCATGTCATTCTCTTAGGTGTAGGGGGTGTTATTTACATTCCTCGCACTTTGGTTCCTCTGAAGAGTTTAGTCTGCATCAGTTTTCCAGCCCACCTAATTCAGTAAGTAACTCTACCAAAGCATAAAATTCCACCTACGAACCTGTAGCACAAGCTCTTCGACCCCTCCAAGAAGGCTCCCTGCCCTGGGACACATTTTGCAACCACTCAAGAAGCTGATCAGCTGCATGCTGCTTGCAGGCCCTGTAGGTTCCGTCAGATCATGTTGATGTCCACAAAGAGTCTGCAAATGATTGCGTGCCCACAGGTATTGTATGTGTCCACAATCTGCAGACTGCAAGGTGGAAAGCCCGAATGGAAATGCCAAAAACAGTCAACATTGGATTGTGTGCATACTTGCACAGCGTGTACTGCTTCTACATCACACATTCAAATACGGTCTTGACGGACCAGCTTGAAATTGGAAATTTGCAGGCTGCTACACATCTCCTGGACTAGACTCTTCTGGCAACAAGAAGAATGCTGAACAATGCTTGGTCCGCTCATGGCTGGATGTCACAGAATTCGGCAATTTGTGCGAGAGCACCATTTGATGGACAGGCCGCAAACTCTCCTCTGGTTGGCTAAATGCTATGCTATTCCCGCCAGTATGTATGCTTGTCAGGTCTGGGGCACACGATTCATGAAGAAGGGCAGAGAGTTTGAGAGCTGTGCTTGGCGCGAAGAGAACCACACCTAATTGGGCTGTTTTGCGAGAGTATGGACAGGAGCCTTTGCAGTTTTACTAATTGTGTTGGCTCCATGTTGCTGCCAAGTTTTCTAACTCTTTAGTTCGTGGGAATAGTGTCTTGCTCAGGAAGATTGTGCATGCAAACATTGTTCTCAGTGCTTCTTGCAAAAAGTGCTGGAATGCAGAGTTCATAGAGGCGTTTGAGGGTCTGTGTGCGTCGGATAGGTATACCAATTGCATCAACTTGATGGCTGCAACCCCCCTTCTATTACAAGACTTTGTGGTTGATCCACGTGAGCGGTTGCGCGCGGTATGGAGGGAATTGGATGGCACAGACCGTCTGTGTTGGGTGACCTAAAGACACATGCTCACGAACTGGCTACCTATCATGCATGGATGGCCTCTCCTCTCAATCCAAGCGCTGCGCGGGGCCAGCCCCATTTGCTTCCTAGATACCTACAGCTGGATTGAGTAGGCATGTGCTTCGTAAAATTGCTTGGTTGCACTTCTGTGCCCACATCTTGAGAGTTGAGACTGGATGTTGGCAAATCCACAACAGGCACTGTGGCTTGAATGATGTCCAGAGCCAAAGAAATGTCCTCTTTTTAAATCTTTTTATGCCCTTGAAATTTGCTGGTTTTACTGGGACAGATAGAATTTTCATTGGAGACACAGGAGCTTTCTACTTTGACACACTCAGAACTGGCTAAGAAAGGAAAACAACGTAGGCAGTGAAACCACTCCCCACATCAATCAATTAAAGGAAAAGGAGATACGTTGACCCAAAGAGCCGTGAGTCTCCTCCACCAGGGAAAAGGAAGAACTAGTGAGGATCTGGACAGTGACAAGCAGCCCCCTGCTCCAGACCAAGACCTTGAGAGCAACTGGATTTTTCAAGAGCGCGTCTAGTTGTTGTCAATTTGTGCGCATAGAGCACGGATTGAGCATGTAGTTTGAGGGCAGTCTTATGGGCTTTTTTTCATCAAGGCCAAGCTCTTCAAGATGATTCAAAGTGTGTGAGGTGTAGGCCTCCTACACCAAGAAAAATAGTGTGAAGGATAATTTTCTTGGCCTTCAAGCCAGAACCTCATATCGTTTTCTAGAGGCCTCTAATTGGTGTCCAGGCCGTATATCTTTACAGTATTTGACCTCAACGATGTCACATACACGGTGAGATACACGGTGTATCTCCATCTTGTTGACATTGAGCTCCTGAACTTTGTGTACATAGTTGTTTTGTCTTGGGTTTGGCACCTGGTGCAAATGAGGAGTGATAGGTGGTTTGTGTTTTTTAGTAGACAAGGGAGTGACCAAAATGGCATCAGGGCGACTAGAGGTGAGTCTATCTCTAGCAGGTGAACGAGCATCAAAAAGCCTGCTGGGTATTGTCCTGTTATTAGCATGCTCAGGAATTCGAAGGTTTCGTTTGGCCCAACCTGCCGGCATCCAAGTGGACCAAACAACCTGCCAGAGAGCCTTTGCTGATGGCTTTCATAATGAGCCTGCAGGCAACATTATGGCGTTCAATGATCATACTTGAGATGATCGTATGTTGACACTCTGAGAGAATATGGAGAGCACTATCTGCTTGCTGACAGAGTGGACACTGAAGGCTGGTGGACATTTTAAAGCGGACAGTTTTTGATTAAGACGGGTGTCTGTGCGGGAGTGGAAGATATTGCGCTTCATTTGGAGAGAGAGTTTGGACATGTTCCAAAAAGCGTTGCTCATGCTTTTTTGGACGTCACGTCCAAATCCAACACGGTGCGGAAGTAGACTCTGGTAATAAGAGAAGTATCCTGTTCTTGAGTTGGCATAACCCAGTCTATGGTTTGAGTGCATGTGGGATTTTAGTGCGGCTTGGAGATTTGGAAAGTAAGTCAATCCGGGGCCGTGTTGGGGAGCTTCAGTGCCAGATTTTTGCTGATTAACTTCTTCAACAGCTAACCAGCTAATATCAGAGAAGGGATTGCCACCGAGGCCTGTGGTGCGGATGGTTGTTTCAGCTGGGAGGCTGTTACCGTGGCACGCTTGGTATTTTGCAAGGGCGTCTGCACATTCATTTCGGGCATTACATACCAGCATGAGACTTTACTTTGTAAAGGAAGATGTGGTATTGAGAGTTTTGGATAGTACTAGAAAGAATTGTAAGGATATCTCCTTGGACATGCTTCTCAGGGTACAACAATTGTTTCCTAATTTGATGAAGTGAGGTAAGGCTGCCTGTGGCAATATGAATATGATCGTGTGTGATCATCACTATGATGGCAGCAGCTATAGCTGTTAGTTCTGCTCTCCCCATGGTATTGGTTATACCAGCACCATTTGGTTTGACAAAGTTAGAGTTGCCCGAGCTGGGGTGGTAGACCCCTGCCCCAGGAACTGTTTTACCTCCTTTGATATAGCAGCTACCGTCCGTGTAGGTCCAGGATTTCCAGTCAGGAATTCTAAGTGTGAGTCCCGGGTTGGAATGAAGGGAAAGGGGGGCCACATCACCCAAAGCAGGTCTGTGGGAGCACATGGTCGTTTGCATTTTTCTGAGTGAAGTTTCTCAAATTTCTTGACACCAGGCGCTGTCTCAGCGTGCCTAGCATTACAAGAGGGATGGCTAGCAATGTTGTTGACGTGCCAATTTGCTTCAGGGATATCACAAGCAAGATTTTGCAGCCATGTAGGATTGTACTTATTTAGGTGAAGCCGTGCAGCTGCGTTCCAGACTGCTATGATATGAAGCTTCCAAGAGGCCTGCCAGTGGGGAAGGGGAGTCTCTTGACTTGTCCAGGATTGAGGGGAAGCGTAGGCAGTCCCATTCGCTATCACTGGAGGCCACAACCGGCTAAGCTGCCCTCGTTCGGCGGATACAGCCTTGAAACCTTACCTTACCTTACCTTGCATGTAAATGTGTTCGTTGAGGCTTCATTTTGCAGACTTGTTTCACGATATACCACTGGTATACAAAATTACTGTCAATCAGACTGAAGCTTTTTATTTCTCCCCTGCCCTCGTTCGGCGGATACAGCCTTGAAACCTTACCTTATTTCTCCCAAGCTTGTTCTGAGGATGTCTTCAATTTTTTTCCAGAAACAAACTAATGATTCCTATCGTTTTATTTCAGAGCTTATGGATGCTTTTTTGATGGCTGGTGTTCACCAGCAACCTGATCAGTCAAACTACCTGGCTGAAGGTCAAACTTAAACTTGTAAACTTGAAGTAGTAAACTTATGGATGTTTTCTGTATGGCTGGTGTTCACCAGCAACCTGAACAGTCAAACTACCTGGCTGAAGGTCAAACTTAAAACTTGTAAACTTTTTGTTGGGTTGGCAGTGACCAGCAAGCCCAGCAGTCAACCCATCATGGGTTGGGCCAGATGATCTGGCTGAGGTCTAAACCAATGATATCCCAAACTCACCTTAAACCAACCTGACAACGGTCAAACCGATCATGCACAGACTTTTTGAACCCTCCATTTGTCTCCACAAATAGTCCTAACAACAATAATCCGTCTGAAGTAATTGGCAATAATGAAAAAAGAGAAAGACAATAATAGTTGAACCCATTAAACTTGCAATGAAAAGGTCATAGACAGTTCAACCCTATGACAACAGTTCAAAGAGTTCTACCAATTGGCAGGTAAATGCCATCGAGAGGTGATGCAGCAAAGAAGTTAGCCCCTGACTTTGTTCTCCCAGATCAACAATATCTCAGTAGAAGTGTTTAAGGTTCAGACTATGTAGACCTGGGGAATAGCATTGTTGCCTATGCCTTTGAAATCAAGAGCTCACACTCAGCGCAAGCCACCAGCCACTGCTTAGCCACTAGCTACCTTGCGCGAAAAAGCAATTAAAAACCAATAACAGCGTCCACAACACGGCTCGTTTATTAACATTGTACTGAACATCCAGTGCTGAGGATGCTGCCTGTGGAGAATATTGAAAGTAAATACAAATTCCAGCGGTTGGGACAGACTTGGGCCATAGAATTCCTCACTGACCAGCCGCATCGCCCCAGACACACAGACATCTTGCTTCTTTTAGCCCCTGCCTAGATTGAGATGCAAGGTACTTAAGTGCCGGCCTCCACATCTTTATTTCCCTTGGGCAAATGACCCATGCGCATAAATAGCTTCAAGGCTGCCCAGGTTGGAGACACGTTGAAACCTAGTCGTGCAATCAGGCGCAGGAAAACGCAAAACAGAAATAGAATATGCAGAAAATAAGTTCTCAAAGTGTACCCCTGCAACAGCGGGCAGCCCACGCTTCATACACGCGCCAATCAAGCCTGCCCCTCAACCTAACCCACTGCAGCACAACAGGTCAGTCTCACTCAGTTCAGTTCAGCAATCACTCAAGTTTTTAAATTTTCTACTCAAGTACTGCCCTTGCCAGCTGCACACAGACTTCCTAGTGTGCATGCCATGTGCTACCACATCGCAACCATTTTGCTTGATGACATGTAGCAGCCGCAGGCTGGGGCCGCCCACGCACCCCCCCCCCTGCTGGAGATTCCTGCACCTCAGAACAAGTAGCAATCACGTCTAGGTCAGACCACAACCATGCGGGTGCATGCACCTGGACTCACGCCTTCGCTGCACCCACTCGACCACATACATGTGCGCGCCTCCTGAGCGCAAGGCCCGACCATTTGCACCAAGGGCCTGACATGCCGCGCAGGGTGTCTAGACACAAGCACGCACACCCACAGGCAGGTGCGCACAGGACTGCGCCGGGCACGCCCCACTGCAGGGTGCCAGCAGGCGCAGCGCATCGGGCTGCTGGCGCCGCACACGCGCACGTGCGCGCATCACGGACAGCGTCATGGGGTGGGTTGCACGCCCAGCAGGAGGCTGCGGCGCCGCGGCTTGCCCTTGCCGCCACGCCCCTGGCCCCCCGCAGGCGACTCTGGGTGCAGCCGCTCGAGGGGCATGCTGGCGCCGATGTGTGCGTGCGCCTTGGCCAGGCCCCTGTACATGTTGCCACCGGTGAAGCTCCCCTGCGAGCGCTGCACACCGGCACCCCGCATACCGCCGCTACCTGCGCGCATGGCCGCGGTCGTGGCCGCGCGCCGGGGGTTGAAGGGTCTGGCCGCGCCGGGTGCCTTGCCAGACAGAGCCAGCTTGGACGCCAGCTGCGCCGCGCGGCTCTGCAGGCGCGCGCAAGGGGGCAAGGGGGAGGGGCGGAGGAACACTCGGGTGTGTGCGTGCCTTGTGAGAGCGAGAGCGCACTGCAGCCTGCACCTGGCTAGGCGCGTGCACCTGCCATCAGGCGTGTACATCGAGATGCACTGAGACATGCAGAATGGGTGTTTTGGCGCGCACTTGGGGTCAAGCAGCTGTCGCGCAGCGCGTGCCCGTGCGCGCAGGGCCAGGACAGCATTTGCAGGGCGTAGCATGCAGTGCATCAGGAGGGCCCGCACCTTGCCCAGGCCCTGCGTGGCGCCTGCATCGTTGTGTGGGAGCAGGCCTTGCGGGTAGCAGAACATGAGTGGCATGCTGTGGATCTCATTGGCCTCCGCCAGCACGCCCCTAGCGTTGGCAAAGGCCGGCGCACGCGGCGGCGCCCTGCCCGCTAGGAAGGTGGCAGGGGCCTCGGCCTGCTGCAGCGCGCATGGCCCGCTGGCGGCAATTAGGTTGTCCATGCTGTCGTCCAGCTTGCTGGACACGCTGCGGTGGGACTGCTGTGACAGCTTGCTGCCCTGCTTGCGCGGCAACAGGTGGTGAGCCAGCTGCCTCGGGCTGCGCGGCGACGCAACGGCGCGCCAGGGGCCCATCTGCCCTCCGCATGGCCCCCCAGGACTGCGGCAGCTTGTGGCGTTGGAGTCGCCTGAGGTGGCCGAGGCCAGGGGGGAGCGCGGGGGGTCGCTGTTCCATCTGCGTAGCTGCCGCTGCCCTGCCTCCTCCAGCTTGGTGCCCAGGCTCGAGCTGCACCCGCGCTCTGCGGCATGGGGCCCGGCATCCCTGCGCGGCAGGTGGGGGCAGCCGGCACGGGGGTCCGGAGGGCGAGCGCGGCGGGTGCAGGTGCGCAGGCGAGGGGGGCGAGCACGGCGCAGTGCGCAGGTGGGTTGGTGGGCCTGCCTAGTCTTAAAGCCTAGGCTCTGATGGGGAGGGGCTGGTTTGGATACCGTGCGCCTGCGCCTCTTTAGTGCGCATGCTGCGTGTGTTCGTGCGTGAGCTTGGTGTGTCCATTCGTGTCGTTTGCACACAAGCGCGTCATCCGTCCTTTTTGACAGGGTGCATCAGCTATTCACACCAGCTGATGCCACCCAGGCATGCGTTGAAGCACAGCCGGACAAGCTGGCTTCAGACCCTCCCCCTCCCCTCAGCTTTCTGCTCGCACGAGAAGGCCTTTCCAGCGCCCCAAGCGCCCACTTGCACTTGCACCCCTCCACCAACGCAGCGCTCCATCTGCTGCGTCTGCGCCCCCCCCCTCACGCACGCACCTTGTGCCTGGGTGCCGCGCATCGCTCGGCGCGCCCGTGAGCGGCGTGCTGCGGCACGACAAGCTGCTGGCAGGGCTCTCGCGTAGCGACACGCCCACAAACGAGCCCACAAAGCTACTGCGGCTGGGGTTGGACGAGGCGGTGGCGGGCACCAACAGGATCTGGCTTGAGCTGTCGTTGGAGCTGAACACGCCCTCGGGGACGGTGTGCAGCTTGGACCACATAGTGGCCTCGACCTGAAGGGGGCCAGGTAAGCACACACGCGCATGCGGCTGGGAGCTCTCAAGGCGCAGACCTGGGCTCTGGGGGGGAGCAGGCATGACAGAGGCCAATCCGGGCGTGGCGGAGCACGCAGACGCCGGTAAGGGCGTCCTGGGATCAAAGGGGAGGGGGGGCAGAGGCGGTGCATGGAGCCGCGTGTGAGGCAGGGCTTCAGTGCCCTGGGACATGTCCACGCGCAGCTTTTCAGTCTCGTGGGCCCCCTGCGGGTTTTGCAGCAGAGGACATCGCATGCCCGGCAGCACCTGTGGCCTATGTCTACCCTCGTCTGCTCAGAGCACTGCACGCAGCAAGCGCGCGCACACACACGCACACACGCATGCATGCACGCACACAAACGCGCTAAGGCACGCGCACACGCACACACATGCGCGCACACGCACGCACATGCACACACACATGCGCGCACACATACGCACACACATGGGCACACACACACAGGGTTGCAAGGGGCGCAGGCCTGCTGCCAGCAAGTAGAGCGCGCGCGCACCTGATGGGTGTTTGATGCCCGTGGCAGGGCAGGCAGGGCAAGGCCTGGGGTGGGGAGCTCGGGCAGCGTGTGCTGCGTGGACGGCCTACGCGCGCATGCAGCAACCGACAGCGCGTCAGGCACGCACTGGCACTTCAGGTTGCCGAAAGAGCAGAATTACGCCGTATGCCTGTGCCCATTTGTGTGCTGAATGACCAAAACAAGCGGGGGTGTACATGGCTCTGAGCAACCCGGCACTCCTACTACTTCCACACAGCAGGTGGGCCATGGCAGCCTGGGACAGCCAGTGCACGACGCAGACGCAGGCCTGCCATGCCACACACCGGCCGCACCTGCACGTAAGGAGAATCCCGTGCGGGCAAGCGTGCAGCACTCCGCCCCCCTGCCGAACCGCGAGAGAGGGGCTCTTACCCTAACCCTAACCCTAAACCCTTACCCAAAGCTAAACCCTGACCCTCTAAGGGCTCCTGGTGCAGGTAGGATGGTGCAGGGCAGCGGGGTCCTGGAGCCCTCTGCCCCCCCTCCCCTCCCCTCGCGCACCTGAGGGCCAAGTCGACCCCCCCCCGCTCCTCCCACAGCTCGCCTGCCTTGCCCTGCGGCTCAGCCTCTGCCCTGGCCGCGGAGCTGGAGGGGCCTGAGTTAGACCTGATGGCGGCATGGCCGAGCCCCCCAGTGCACCGCTTGGCGTCGTGGGTGCTGGCATGCGCAAAGGGCGAGGGCAAGCTCGGGGGGTTTGCGCTTCCCCGGACCTCCTCCCAGCTGCCCTGAGGGCAGGCGCCGGGCTCCTGCGCCTTGGCGCTGGGCTGCAGAGCGGCGGCGGTCTCCTCCAGCACGCCTAGGCCCATGGAGGGGCCATGGAGGGGTGACAAGCGCGTGCTCCCCTGCTGCGAGCCACGCAGAGAGTCCTTCAGGGGCTTGGGTGTGGGGGGCGACAAGTGCACGCCGTCTGGCAAGCCGTCCGCGCTCCAGCCAAAGTTGAAGCTGGTGGAGCGCGCAGGCAGGCTGCGCCTGTTGGGTGGCTGCTGCTGCTGCTGCTGCTGCTGCGAGGGCAACGCAAGGGTGCACGGCATGAGCATATGGGTGCGTGTCAATGCGTGCATGCGTGGGTGTGTGGCAAGCAGGGCACGCGTGTATAGGTGTGCCCAGCACGTGTGTATGGGTGTGCGCAGCACGTGTGTATGGGTGTGCGCAGCACGTGTGTATGGGTGTGCGCAGCACGTGTGTATAGGTGTGCGCAGCACGTGTGTATGGGTGTGCGCAGCACGTGTGTATGGGTGTGCGCAGCACGTGTGTTTAGGTGTGCGCAGCAAGTGTGTATGGGTGTGCGCAGCACGTGTATAGGTGTGCGCAGCACGTGTGTATAGGTGTGCCCAGCACGTGTGTAAAGGTGTGCCCAGCACGTGTGTAAAGGTGTGCCCAGCACGTGTGTATGGGTGCGCCTAGCATGCGCGCAGCGCGTGTGAATAGGCGTGCCCAGCACGTGCGTATGGGTGTGAGCACGCAGATGCGTGGGCCCCGGCACACAGCCATGCTTGGGCGTGCTGGGCGCTCCCAAGCGTGCAGCGCAAGTTGGGAAGCCTGTGCTAACTCGTAAGCCAGGCGGGGCCCCTCCAAAACAACCAGGCAAGCCCTGCATGACGACCGGCGCAGCGCAGCTTGCTCGAGCCAAACGAAGCGCTGAGCATGCATTGCAAGGTTTCGGGCACATACTCAGGCCCTCATCCCACACAGCAGCAGCGGCAGCGGCCGCGTGGCAAGCAGGGCAGCAGAGGCACACGGCTGCAAACACACGAGACACGAGGGCTCACCCGCAGAGCAGCAGAGCTGGTGGTGCTTATGGCCGCGGCGCCGACGGCAGGCAGAGACTCATTGGGGCTGGTGAGGCTGCACATCCGGCACAGCTCTTCAATCGCAGCCGGTAGTGGCGGCAACGACTGCGCATCACGCGCCAGGACCCACTCAGGGGGCAGGTGCCACAGCCAGGTCTCCATGCAGCCTTTGCCCTGCGCGCGTGTGCATGAGCGTGGGTGCATGGCTTGGCGAGGTTTGCGAGGAGCGAGGGATTTGCTTGTGAGTGGGGCACCACTCCCTTCCCTACTCTGAGGGCTCTTCAGACCCAATTGAGCAAAGATGTGCCATATGCTGGTGTGGTAAGCTTGCAGGGGCTACGCAAAAGTGGGAGCAAGGCTGTTATGGGCGCCGCATCAGGGGCGCCGCGGCTGCCTCTGCCGTGCCTTCCCCACGCCTGCCTCCCTTGCCCACCTTCATGGCCACGGAGCCGTTGTGCACGAGGCCGATGTCCAAGCTCGGCAGCAGGCGCTTTGTGGCGTGGCTGACCTGGATGGTGCTGGGTGCAGCCGTCTGCTCCATGCGCGCCGCTGTGTTCACTGCGCGGACCCGGGCCAGCGGTGGCATGGCCACAGGTGAGCAAGGGCGCTTTTTGGGACACAAGCCCGCACACGCTGCTCTGATTTGCAGCTCACGGCACACACACGCGCACACACACACATGGCAGCCTCTGGCTCTGACGCCACGGAGAGCCCAGATGCAAAATGGGCAAAGCCCTGCCGCGTACAGCAGCCCTGTGCACCGCTTCGGGCCGGCAAGGCAGTTGCATGGACTGCAATTGCTCATGTGCTCACGCCTGCTTGTGCAGTTGAAACCACCTCCCATGAAGTGCGCCGGAGGTGTATCACATAGAATCTGTTCAACGTGCTTGTCCAGGCAACCAACGCCTGCCTTGCAAGGCCCTCATGAATGCCTCTGGTGTTGTTCACTCGGCTTGACGAGTGCTGGAAAGGCCTTGGATGATGCTCGCGTCAGCAGCATATGCCGTGCCCATGCAGGAAGGCTTGCAAAACACGCGGCAAAGGCAAGGGAAAGGCCCCTCCAGCTCCCTTGCAGTATGGGTGCGACAAAAAGGTTTGGTGGTAAAGGGCCCCCAGGGCAAGAGGCACATCACAGTGAGTCCCAGAACGATGCCACAAATACCACTGGCACGATAGCACTTGGCGCAAGGCATACAACTCGCCGGTGTCACCAATAATAGCACACAACTCGCTGGTGTCACTATATATGGTACACAACTCGCTGGCGTCACTAAATATGGCACACAACTCGCCGGTGTCACCAACTACGGCACACAACTCACCGGTGTCACCAAATATGGACCATTTGGGTACCTCAAGACCCACTAACCCGCTGACGCAAGGGCCTGTGTGCAGGCCGATGCGCAGCTGCACGGGCTGGCCATCTGGCATCTGTACCTGCATGCAAGCAAGAGGTCCAGCACGTCCGCCCATGTTTGTGTGCGCGTGCGCGCACTCGTGCACGCGCACATGTGCATGTAATCGGGAGTTAGCGCTCAGATCTTGGCTCAGAACGTAAGCATGAAGGAGCAGGGAACAGATGTGACAAGCCATTCCGTACATAACTTGGCGCAAGCGCAAATGCCGGGGCGTCATGTGCGTTGCCTGGCCCAGTGCAGACCAGAAGCATGCTCTACCATGCACAGGGGACCGGCAAGGCAAGGCAAGGCAAGGCAAGGCAGCTGGGTCACACAAGCGCCAACCCCCACCTCAAGCGCCGCGCGCATCATGTCCACAGCCAAGCTCATCATCCGCCCGGCACCCCAGGCTGCGTTGTGCGACCTATTCACGGACCAGAAGCCGTCCTGGTCAGGCGCCAGAATTCCACTCGCGAGGACCACACAGTCGCCAATTGTATCTGGGGAACAAGAAGGGAAAAACACAGCCCAGCAAGGTGTCCATTCGCTTGCTCTCCACCTTTTTGCCTCAAGGAGATAAGAAGGGCAAGGCATTGGGAGAGTGCAGGGCGCAACCTCAGGATGAATGCAAGCAGCAAGCCCGAGCAAGGACGCACCGGGAAAACTGGTAAGGGCACTCACCAATCTTTTGAACTTGGTATTTTTGGACCAGCCTGTAAAGCAGCAAGATCAGCAGCGTGTCTGTTTAAGCGCCAGTAAGTCACACAATGAAAGATGTGGAGCAGCAGGCACCAAACGGGCCTTACGTGTCAAACCGACTGAAGAGGATGTTCAAAAAGGTGATGACTGATTCCGGAGTTACAGAATCCTGCGTGTTGGCAGGGTGGATAGGAAGAGCAGGGATATGGGATGAAGCATGGCAAGGAAAGTCCCAGAAACAAAAAGGCATCACACATCAAAGCGTGCTGTTATAACAATTCATCATCTCATCAGGGTTTGCAAAAAAAAAAACTTTTTTCTTTTCTGGGCAGCCAAGGCAGAAAAGAGAAAGTCAGATGCAACAACAGTGAGGCCTCATGCCCACGCTCACCTTCCCACAGGTTGATGTGAAGGATACTATGTCTGCAGGCAAAGCAATTGGAAACAACTGTGTTGGCTTCCCATGTTGCAAAGCGAGCATGTATGCCTGCTTTAGATACCGAGTGATGCAAATTGCACTGCAGTGAAAGCTGAAGACATGTTAAACATGTTACACAGGCACTTTGGGATTGGAGCACATGAACTGATCAAGAGCGAGGCCAAACTCACACTCTTAGCTGGTGCATGCATCTGCTTATTGGCAACATGCGAGTAGAGGGCACTCACCCAAGAATAAGATCGTCACATCTTCATGAGAGCATGTGAGGTCAGCGATATTGTCCAGGGTTACAGCACCTGCACCGCACCAGGAAAATCACAGGAGCACATGGATGAGGACCACAGCGAGATGTCATAAGAAAATCAATGGATAGCAGGCCTGGGTCAATCCTGCGGGGCCCTTCTAGCATGGAGTCTATGGCGGAAAGCTGGTTACTTAGGTTCAAATTTTCAGGCTTGTCAGGCTTCTAAATACAGCCTCAAATAGCTTGAAGGCCTTTCAAGACGTTGTGCTGTGAGGAGAGACAGAAACTCCTATTCTGGCTGCCCCCAGCAAATGATAAGTTCAGGCATTCATGCCTGCCTGTGCACACCTCGGCAATCAGGCCTGCCTAAATCTGTCCAATGAGCAGGTGTATTTCTGAGCCGCCCGACAGTGCCGGTTGCACCACACATGTTCATTTGATGCACCGGCGGGTGAAAAGCGGTCTTATCTCCGTTTCGGATCGACACCTGCATCTTAACCAGCCTTACCATCTGTGCTGAGCGCCTGGATCACATGACGTGGGAAGATCTGCACGCAGAGCCAAGCCAGGGGTCACTGGGCCACGGGCGTGGACTTCCTGTCCAAGCATCCTAGCACGTACATGATATGTATGCCAAAGTGCAGGGAGTGCCTTTCATCCCGTGTTGCATTTGCGCAAGGATCATGACACACACATTCACGTCCCGATTTCACAGCTGCCGCTGGCTTTGATACCAATTGGACAAGCAAGGGTGTGAAAGGGTCCAGACATTGCAGGTCTTGGCCAAACACAATTCAAGTCACAAGGTGCCTCGTCTCGTGGACTGTGTGGGGCACACTCAGTGCATCGCCTGGCATGAGGAGGAGGATGGCATCTGCAGTGGAATGTGAGCGCCCTCCCGTTGGTCTGTGCAGCAGGAGGGCGCTGCATGCCGCCCAAGCTGCCGTTCATAGGATGAGGCCTGCCTCCTTCTGGCAAGCGCACGGTGCCCCCTGGTGGCTCTTCACAGGGCAGCCTGCAGGTACCCTGTGGCCAGGCTGTGCACGCTGTGCTCCCCCACCTGGCTCAGCATGGCCAGCTGGTCCTCGGTGAGCTCAGACAGCAGGTTCTCGAGCTCGACCTGCTCAGTGACGTCACGCTGGATCAGCAGGAAGCAGGGCCTGCCAAAAGCATAAGGGTGTGTGTTTGGAGCATCCTCAACCAGAGGCAACCATATGACTGAGGATGCGCTTCGGTGATGGGAGCACTGTGTCGACACGGTGAGGACGCAGTTGTCAAGGCCTGCTGGCCTCTTAGCACGTTAATTCCATCATCATCACATGATGCAGGCAGTGGCGTTAAGTAGCTCAGGCAGAGTGCAGACAGGCGTGGAGGCAGACTGTGTATCTACTCGCAGAAGCCCCAGGCGCACGGAGTTAGCTGGAAAAAGCGCATGTGTCTGATGCCATGTCCATTGTGTGCGGGGGCATTTGGAATCCTTCAGGGATGCCAGTCTGAGGACAGACACGTGCAGCGTATGCACTATGGACAGCCTTTGTTGAGTGCAATTTCTGGCTCATATGATGTCATCAGTGCCAAGTATGAAGAGGCTCAATACCAGGCAGGGTGCGGCAGCAGCCGCCCAACCTGCAGGGGCTCTGGGCTCCCTTCCTTGAGCTACCGGACCATGCACATACAGCTTGCTTGCTGACGCCATTGACCGCGCGCCCTACCTGGTTGTCACAGGGTCTGTGACCAGCTTGATCTCCACTTCATGATACATGGAGGGCTTCTCTGGGTGCAGGTCCAGGTCGAGGTTGTTCAGCAGGTTGGAGTGGGAGCGCCTGCGCCTCTTGCGGACACTGCAATGCGTGCACATAGGTTAGCTTTTTTTCGAGGCATGCTGGCAATTACCGCTGCGCATGTGCTCAATTGCTCAAGGCAGTGCTGCATTGTTGCATGCTACCAAACCTCAGAGGCTCTGCTGCGGACACGCACACAGGGCCCATCCATGGGCTGCCCTAGCCAGGTGCGCTTGGGGCACGTGTGCACATGCCTCTCTTGCTTCAGAACCACCCGCACCTGCTGTTGGAGGACTTCTGCACCTCTGCTACCTCCTCGTCCCCGTACGCCTGCTGCCTTTGCAGCATGCCATGCCCCGTGCACTCCTCCGGCCTGCCGTTTGCCCATTGCCCACCATACCCCAGTCGAGCATCATCCTTGCTGTCAAAACCCTGCACACCGCTTGGCCGGTCGCTGCAACGGTCCGCAGCCGGCCCAGCGTCGTAGCCGCTCCCAGCTTGATGCATGGCGCCAAGGTGTTGCAAGGGACCAACTGCTTCCATGCTGGCAAAGTGCACTTTGGTGGGGCGCTCGCTGGAGCTTGTCATGCCCCCTCTGAAGGTGCCGCCACTCGCAGTAGGGCCGTCGCTCAGCAGCTGCAGCTGCTGCTGCGGCGGCAGCCGCTGCCCAACCTTGACCAGGTTGTCGGTGTTGCTGTTCTGGCGACTCGCGACCGCCCAGTCGATGAGGTCAAAGCCTGTGGTGGGATGCTTGAGCTCGCTGTCTGTGAGCCGCCGGGGAGCGCTGGGGGCCGCCTTGCTGCGGCGCTGGGCGCACAGTGCTTGTGGCGCCATCTTTGCGCTGCAGGCATCCTTGGCCTCGTCCTCCATCATCTGCCGGGAGTTGAAGCTGGAGCAGGGGCTGCGCTCCGTGGTGGACGACAGCAGCACCGCGGAGGAGCGCTGGCCGGCAGAGTGGAAGTCAGAGGTGTTCCGGCTGAGGACTTGTTGCTCCGACACGACCTGCAGCCGCACGTGTGTGTGCAGCAGGTAGAGGTGCACGCCTGGGTCTGGGGCTCCACGAGCATTCAGGGGAGGGCAGGGGGGTGCACATCACAATGCACGCAGGTTCTTGCTCCGTGGTTTCCCGGCTGGCTTGGCAGGCGGAGGCATGGCTGCACGGCAAGGTGCCTGGCAGCTTTTGGCTCAATCTCAATAGACTTTCAAGACAGTAAGCTTGCCCCAAGCCTTGGGCATAGGATGCGCATGCCTGTGCCAAGGTGCCTTCCTTTTCAGCAGGCACCCCTGTCAATCCCCGACACGCCAGACACGCCAACAGCCGCGTGCAACCTGAGCTACTCATGGCACTCCGACGCAGCGCTTGCAGTGCTGCAGTGCGACCTTTTCGCATGCAGGGTGGCCCACAAAGCGCGCCCCCACCTGCACGTGGCTTACAGCAGGCAGGCAAGCGCTCCTCACCTGCTGGGCGGACAGGGGCAGTGCCCGCTCATGGAATGAGTGGTGCATCATCTTTGCTACCAGCTGGGACGCCAGTCGGCTGTTCTGCATGCCTCCTCGAATGGACCCCCCCATGCAGCTGGAGACCCGATTCAGCCGCTCCATGCACAGCTCTGCAGGCGGTAGCGCATGCAGGGGAGCACAGGCGAGCAGCAGGTGGGCGGCAGCACATGCAGGCGGTGCGGACGCTAGTGCGCGTGACCCCCAGTGCTAGCTGGTGCGGACATCAGAGCGCGTGACCCTTACTCCGAGCTGGTGCGGACATCAGTGCGCATGTGGGGCTGGCATGGAACCCTGCACCGCGCCCAAAGGCAGGCACAGGCATGGAGACGCCCTGCAGGCCACGGCGCGCTCTCAGCCGCGCCTTGCCAGGCTTGACCAAGTCGGGCAGCAGGGAGCGGCTGGCGGCAGAGAGCAGTAGCAAACGACCTTCCTGCCCGCCTCAGCGAGGAGCAGGCGAGGCAGCACAGGGTGGTCCACAGCCGCTGCTGCCTCCCATCACCAGGGCCCACCTGAGTTGGGCTCCATGCTGCTGCATCGCCCGACCGTCGTCAAGCTTGCAGGCGGAGACACACCCGAGGTCGGAGGGCCGGCAGCGGTCGTCGCCACGGCCGCATGCTGGTCAGTGGCCAGGTGCGAGCAGCTCTTGGACATGCGCTGGTCGTATCCGCGCCCGGCCGAGGGGTTGCCCAACCCCGGCCCTGAGCCTTGCTTGAAGCTGGCCGTGTCCCAGGTGTCACACTGGTGGCCCTCGTCGATGCGGTCCGCGTGCTGGGTGGCGGCAGACGTGTACGTGGCCGTCGTATCTGAGGGCGGCCCTGAGCGGCCCCTGGGGGGGCTCTTGGGCCCATGCAATCCCGACGAGCGCCTCGCAGAGGTGCCGCTCTCCCGTGCAGATGTTGGCGCGGCCGTGGGGATGGCCTTGGGGACGACCTGGATGGTGCCCTTCCACGGCCCAGCGCTTGGCTGCGTCAGGTGCTGCGCGGCAGGCAAGGAGAGGGAGGTTGCGGTGGTGGGGAGGGAGCGAGGGATGGCGTGACAGAGTGCAGCCCCCAAACAAGGCGCAGAGCAGGGATGGCCCGCCGAGCACTCGGTGCACGCCTTCAGAAGAGCGGCGGCGCGCACATGCGGCAGGCAGACAGCCAGCACCCTCAGAAGGGAAGGAGGTATGTATCTTAAGGCTGCGCGCTGTGCCAGCATCAGACCATATTCTATTTTTGATCCCAGTCCGGCGCGTCCCCACCTCAAACACTTCGCTTAGTGCCTCCGGGGCAAGCACAAAGAGCTGCTCCAGAAAGCCAGCAGGCTCATGCTTCTGCATGGACGCGCCCTCTGCCTGCTGTTCGCGTTCAGCAGAGCCGGGGGTCCACATGCTCTCCCCTAAGATGTGCCCAAAGTACCTCCTGGAGTTATGGTTCTGCTCAAGCACGCAGCCCTCCTGCACAGTGCACATGGCAGGTGTCACACAGTTCGGGCCTGGTGCCACAAGCTGGCAGCATGAGTGCTCGTGTTGTGCTGAAACCCCATGGCAGAGCTCTGAGATGGCGCCTTTAGGGAGGCACGTGCACGGCCTCAACCTCCCAAAATTCTCCTCTGCCGCAAGGACAAGTTCTCACGGGAGGCGAAGGCATGCATCAGAGACAAAGTACTTTTGGGAAGACGCACTGGCGTTCTCCTACCCAGCACGCCACACATCACCAAGTATGAGGCTCATGGTTGCTGGGTGCCTAGCTAGCCAGATGCTCTTGCAGCTCGTCTTAATTGGTCCAAGCGGCATGTGCCAGCTACCCAAGCCAGTATTTTGGCACAGGAGAGATGAGTAATGTCACATACCTGATCGAAGAGTGTCAGCAGCACCGGCACTTGCCCATGCATGATGTGGCTGCGCTGCCTTCGCACGTCCAAGGCTGCACCTGACCACTGCAATCCTGGCCGAAGGTTGGCTTGTCCACTTGTCAACCCTTTAAAGCTCAAGGGTGAACAATGCGGGGCTTTGGCTGCAACAGGCTGCCTTTGCGCGAGCTCCGCGGATGACAGATGCTCAACACGCAGGGCTGGTATTGTGGTGTTGTTTGGGAGCGTGGTGTACTGGAGCCTGATGCGTTCCGGAAGGCGGGCGCCGGTGCTGCTCTCAGTGACCTCCGATGGCATTGCCATTTCCAGCATGAGGGGTTGGAGAGGCATGTCCTCCTGAGAGCAGGAGTGGGGTGGCTTGCACTTAGCACGCAGGGAGCCGCACTCTGCGTCTGAAGTTTCAAGCATGTCCCAAGCATGTGGATCAAGCTGTCAGGGAAGCTGTGCCGCGTCCTAAGCCCAGCTTCCTGAGCCCATCCCCAGCAGCTTCTCACTTCCAACCCAGCAACTGTCTAAGCTCCCAAATGCAAGAAAATGCATGGGCAATAGTAGGCACATATATATGCGTTTTTGTTTCCAGGGGGGTGTAATTGCTCCCCAGAACTTGCCCTTTCCCACAGGACACAACAGCAATGGCCCTGTCGTCAAAGGTTCGAAAGAATAGAGCTTGTCGTCCTAAGCTACAGTCAGAGGCCAGTGCCTTAAGTTGGCTGGCGGAGAGACACGACAAATCAAGCATTTTATGCTTGATTTGACAGCTCCATAGTCACGAATAGTACCAAGCCCGTGGCCCGTACGCGAGGGTCAAGCAAGCAGCTCCCCTCCTGCTTCCCGACCCCATGGGGTCAAGTCAGGTGACGCACCTTGTCTTGATGGGCTGAGAAGGAAGACAGAGCAGCCATGAACAGGCTATCCCTCTCCATAAATGCGGACAGCAGTTTGGCGTAGCGCGGCAGCGTCAGGTTGGGTGGGCAGGCGATGCAAGCCAAGTTGACAGGGCATCTGGTTGGCGTCGCCCGCGCACAGACCAGGGCTACAGCAGCATCTTGAGGAGCCTTTGTGCTGTGTACCAGCAGCCCGCACGGTACGTCACCAGCCTGCGAGGTGTCCAGGCCAAGAGTCAGCTAAAACCCTGGAAGCGGCCTTGGCAATGCGGCATGAGCGGCTCTCTTGCTGACCGAGGACGCAAAGGAGCAGCCACCAGTCTTCACGGCTTTCTTGTGGCCCTTGTCCTTGCCGCTGCTGCCGATGCCGAAGCACTTTAGCATGTCGGACTAAGGGCCATGTATCTACATACTTATTCATCCATTGAGCTTTGGAGTATCATCTTTGGATTATTGTTGGGGAATGTTGGTCGGAGAGGAAACGGACTCCCTAAAAAACTTAAAGAGCACCGTATCGGTATTGAAAAATACTTCTAAGTAAAATTTCCTGCATCATGTGATCAGTATCAAATTCTCCTGTCCATGGCTGGGTTCTGTTCTGAGAAGCTGGGTGAGTTAATTGCATGAACACGAGTGAAGTTTCATGCAAGTGGTGTTATGGGTGATGATACAGGAGTTAGAGTTGCCATGCATGCTCATGGTCAACATTGATGAGCCTGTCCGGAGCTGCTTGCAGAGCTGGTGCTGCGTCACCATTTCACATATTCATATGATGATGAATAAAGTCATTTTTTTGGTAAAGCCCCAACTCACGCACGCGCATTATACAAAGTTGGACACGCTCTTGTCATTATCTGCATGCATAATGCAAATCCGTGCTTAGAGGGTCACCACACATACGTGGAGGGCCCACAGTTTCACGTGCTTTTGACCCTCGCACTTTGTAAGGTTGTGGCAGCACGAATGGACGCACCTGCATATACCTGAAACAAAGCAGGTTTGCAATCGTAGGAAAGCACTCAGAGGGCTCGAGTTCATCTGCGCCTGCACACTTGTCGCGATCACAAGTGGCGAATACGGACGCAGGCAGTGGACATGGGCCTGAAGCCTTGTGCACCTCGAACAAGTGAATGTGTGAGCACGAGTGCAAGCTAACCTCCCACGCGCTGCTGACCGCAGTCCACTCGCTGCCTGAGGTCAGGCGCCGTGCGCTCCAGAGCTTGGATTTCAAAGTCAAGCACGGCCTGCTCTCCCAACAAGACTTCCTGCAGGTGAGTCATCCTGGCCACCTTCGGCTGCATGCCCAGTGGTTGGAAATGCTGGCCAGAGTGTGACAGCCTCTGCCCGTGCCCACATCCCACTCCTGCTTTGCAGTGTCTTTTGAGCCTGCCCACTCTCGCCTGCCCAATGCTGACCACACCCCTCATGCTACATGGCTGCAGGACCGTGCCTTTCTCGCCAATCTCCTTGGTAAGGATTACTGAGCCTCCCTTTGGGGGGCACAGCAGGCATGTGGAGGACTGTCCTGTGCAAAAGCCATGTGAATGGCCTTAGGTGTGCCAAGCGTGCCAACCACAGCGTGACAGCACTGCCTCCGGCTGAAGCTTGGCATCCTGGTGCAGCCAGGCTGCCCTGAGTGCCTGCCTGTCTCTTCACTACCTGAGCAGCAGTAACAACACGCTGTCAGCAGGGTAATCTGCGTGTGCAGTGGTGGGGCGGGATGCTCCTGCTTCAGCCCATCCCACACTGATTGCAGGCATTGCCGAGGCCTGATGTTCACACTAGCCTCTGCTGCTGGATGCCGCCCTAGATGTGCACCTTGAGCACCCCTTGCCAAGGATTTGTGCGGTTGTGATATTTGGTTGTGTGCATGGGTGTCTGAGGATGGGTGGGTGTCCGGGGGGGGGGAGTAGGAGTGTGAAGGTGGCGAGGGAATTTGTGTGTAGGACCTGTGTGTGGGTTGTGAGGATGTGTGTGAGGAGGGCGAATCATTGTGGTAATGCATTAAGCCACTGCAATCCATGGGCCACCTCTCTGCTTCTCTGTTAGGCAGCCTGGTCTGCACACATGCGAGTGAGCACAGTGGCAAGTGTCCCCTAGCCATGCTGTTTGCTGCATGCTTGAGCACGCTTCACGGCACCCTGGGGTGTAACACCACTGCTGCCCATCAAGGAACAAAGGCAGGGGGATTTTGGGGCAGAGGGTTTGCTTAAATACCAGCTGCTTGGTATTGTATGAGGCCTTGGCCCTCCACCTTCTGTGGTCATGGTTGTGGATGATTCATTGGTCTCGCTTACACGAGCTGTGGGTCTAAGTTTCCGGGTCAGAGCCACAGGACAAGGGCATGCAGCCTCCTTTGACATGCATTTTGCAGGGCTTCTTAAGTATGACAGCAATGGAGCTCAGGTGGATGCGACCGCGCTGCTGCTCCTGCAGAGAGTGTCCGGCACCTTCCCCCTTGCAGGTATCTTGATGCAGCTTTATTGTTCCGCAGGGCATCAAGCTGCCTGACGGCACTCTAGCTTGTTGTGCGCAGCTTCCATGCTGCGAGACCTGCTGGCTGGCCTTTTTGTGGTTGGCGCAGCAGGCTTTTAGGCTTCTGCTGCACCTTTACCAGCATCCTGCTTATGTAACATAAGTTATGTTGGTCTTATCTGGCGCTCTTCCACATCACCTCACGTCCTTGCTGCAGCGCACGACGCAGATCATGCTGCCTCAGTTCCTGTGTTTTTGGCCTGTCACTTTGCTCTGGTCTTCCCCTTGAAGCAAAGCAGCCAAGTGATACCCTCTTCATCCCCGCAACAGCCGCCCCTTTGCGCATTCGACTGATTTCCCTCACGTGCCCTCACATGCCCACCAAGGCCACCCACTGCTCATGCACCAAAATGTCTGGACTGCCTCACCCGCAGCTCGGCAGCTGCTGCAGCTGGGCTTGGACGACACGCTGCGCCTGCTGCGGCCGTGCAAGACGGCTGACCTTCATCCATTGATCGACTGCACACTGAGCCTGCTAGCTCCCTCCCCGGGCACCGGCCCAAGGACTCTGGTGGGTGAATTTTCGTTCTGCATGGCTTTGCTGGCAGGGCCTTGTTTTGCACGGCTTGCAAAGCAATGCCGGTTTGACCATTGACCTGCCAGGACACAAGGCTGGGGAACGCCCCGCGCCTCTTTGCAGGCAAACGGGCACTGAGGGCCGCAGTGTCATGGATGAGTGACATAGGCCGTGCACTGATGACACAGGGCGAGCAGGGGGGCTGATGTTCTGACTTGGACTGATGAAAACTGGAGTGCAAGTGCAGGCCTGCATGGCCCCATGGTACTGAGCCACGCTAGGCATAAGCCTTAAGCCTAACCCCAAACCCTAATCCTAAACCCTAACGCGCACATGCGCCGTACACAAGACCCGTGCGGCGGCCTCTTGTCGTGCGAGACTCATGGACCATTGTCTGGGCGGGAGGGCCCTCGTCTTTTTTGGCCGTGAGCATGCAAGAGCCACGCCAGCGTACGCCGACTTGATGCCTTGTGGGACAGTGATAGGCCCAATTGCAGACGGTTGGCAGGTGTGCGTGAGATCACACACACGTGCTCCAATGGTCTGGGAAAGGCCTGAGTGGAAGTGCGCTGTGCGTGCTTGCATTCAGATGTGGGATTTTGGATATCCACATGGGTGTGTGGAAGGCTTGACCACACACCCCACAAGCAGCCTGGCATCATTGCATGGAAGCAGGGTTGTGCTTGCATGGCACGAAGGTCGCTTTGTCGTGCAAGCGCTTGACCTTCGCGCTGCACACTCCCGTCTGCACACCAGCCTGTTTGCTGGGATGGTGTGACTGCACCCTCTATACTCCCAAACACCTGCTCTGACGCGCGCAATGGCCAGCGCGACGATTGCGGGCAGGTGCAAATGTGAAGGGCCGCCCATGGTCCTGCACGGCACCCACCCTGGCCATCATGCGCTGCTCGTTTGCACCGCCGCGAAATCAGCATTGACGCAAGAATGGTATCATTGCGCCCCCTTTGTTCGCTGCTCCAGTCAGTGCACCGTTGGTCGGTGGAGACGTGTACTGCCAGCACCATCTAAGGCCTCGCCTCGCATCCGACACCAACCAACCAAGTTTCGCTCCTGCCGCGGCTTTTCAGCACAGCTCTCCCTCACGTGTGCTGAGCAGGCGCTCGGCCTTGGGCCCTCACTTTCGGATGTTTGGGCACAGCCACAGGCTTGCGCTCGTTGCTGTGCAGGACCATGGGCCCATCCCTCACGGCGCCGCCACGCCGCTCCAGCCCCCCTCAGGACCCAAAGGGCATGAAGAGCTTCATGGCGCTCCCTATGGGACCCCCGCCACCACCTCCCCCGCCACCGCCACCAACACGTACTACAGGGGCGCAGGTGGGGCATAGGCCCCGCTCTGGATGAGCGGCGCGATCCAGGCTGCCCGCTGGGATGTGGCTCTCGATCCGCCTCTTTACTCCTTTCCGGCTCTTAGCTGTGCTGGCTCAAGCCCCCTGGTCTGCCCTCATGCTGGGCCACCCTCACCTAATGCGGGCGCGTGCTGGGTTCAAGCATTTGTTGTAGGGGCCTCTGGTGAGGAAGCCCTTTGTCTGACATAGGAGCATGCGTACAAGGCCCTGCTCGGCTTTTACGGCCCCAGGTGGTGAGCAGGCTCGAGCCGGGGGGCGTGAGAGGGGTGGCTTGGTCGGCCTGCTCGTTTGCAGTGCCCCGGCACACGATGTGTTGCCTTGCAGCAGCCTTGTAGCCTTGCAGCCGCGGCGGCAGCACCAGCAGCAGCAACCGCCCCTGCACTGCCACTGTGTGTGCGTGGGCAGGTGGCGCCATGGCCCTGTCACCCCCCCACGCCATCAGCCGCCCATTGCCGCTGTGTGTGTGTATGCCTGCAAGTGGCGCCATGGCCCTGTCACCCCCCCACACCATCAGTCGCCCGCTGTTGCTGTTTGTGCGTGTGCAGGTGGCGCCATGGCCCTGTCCCCCCCCCACACCATCAGCCGCCCACTGGAGCCAGAGTTCCGGTGCGCAGCAGCAGCCACATCCGCGGCCTGCGGCTGGGAGCGCTCGGCGGACCTGCCGCAGCCCCACGCCCTCGCCACACCCATGACCGTGCCCCCC
>LKMJ01001007.1_pt1 | contig 23895 bp, 30 predicted proteins | sample 643391 | NCBI WGS metagenome assembly LKMJ01 (sample SAMN04112250, study PRJNA286221) | soda lake metagenome | biome: soda lake; feature: Kulunda Steppe; material: water; isolation source: sample PL-Br10 brine of Picturesque Lake | place: Russia: Kulunda steppe | collected 2010-07
CCAGGTGTGGAACGCATGGCCCAGCACGAGCCACCCTGTGATCAAACGGCACACATTGCGCACGTCGTGCAAGGCTGCCTTCGGCCTCCCCTTTACCTCCTCCTCTTTACCCCTCCCCCCTTCATCCTTCTCCTGCTCCTTACCTCCCAGATAAAAAAAACCTGCCACTCGTACAAGTCACACCTGCTTCCCGGCCATACAGCCACGCATACCTGCTACCCCGTCCTGACATTCGACCACAATCACAAACACACGCACACACAGCACACACCTGCTGGTCTCCCAGGTGCGAGAAATCCTTGAGCTCGTTGTTGCAAATGCCGCAGCTGTTGACAGTGCTCACGAGCTTGCGACCCTGGCTGCCCACACTCGACGCCATGCGGTCTGCGCGCGCGTGTGCACATGTGCGTGCATGTCTGTCCATGCACCTTGAAGTATGTGCGCGCGTGTGCACATGTGCGTGTATGTCTGTCCATGCACCTTGAAGTATGTGCGCGTGTGTGCACGTGTGCGTGCATTTCTGTCCCCGCGCCTTGATGTAAGCGCGCGCGCGTGCACGTGTGCGTGCATATCTGTCCATGCGCCTTGATGTATGGGCACGAGTATGGGTGAGCGTGCGTGCGTGCGTGCTTGTGCATGTGCAATTTGGTGGGTATGCCTTTCTTGTGGGCGCGCGCAGCTGCAGAGACAAGGACGGGAGCAAACACCTCAGGCTCTCACCAGAGGCCACCTCTGCGCAGTCCCTCCCCAGCACGCCGAAATACACACCATACCTGCAAGGCATGCCCGCGTGCAGAGAGCGGATGGTGTATGAAAGTTTGCAGGGTGGGCAAACGCGGTCATGAGAAGCAGCAGCAGCTGGCAGCCCGCCCGTCAGGGCGCCATGATGCAAACGTGCCGCACAGCATGGCACTGCACACAGCGCAAAAAAAAAGGCACGCCAAAAAGAACACCTGCTGCTACGTGCAGCTGTTGTATTTGTATACCTAATGCAACCCCGCGAAGACACACAAGCAAACACGCACATTATCACCATCGCAAGGCTTTGTGCGCATCACTGCAAGGCTCTGCGGGCAAGGGCCATTCGTGTGAGGCTTTGTGCACATCAACGCAAGGCTTTGTGCGCGTCACCGCAAGGCTTTGTGTGAATCACCGCTAGGCTTTGTAGGCAAGGCCATGTGTGCGAGGCTCTTTGCGCGTTGCCGCAAGACCTTGTGCGCGCAGCCATCCTTCAGGCACAGCGCGCGTGGCTGCTGGGGTTTGCATGCGCCTTGCCGCACAGTGCATGCCAGCAGGGTCGGTTGAAACAGTGCGTGCGGGCACTCCAGTTTGCATCACACCCGGCAGTGCTGAGTGCACACCATGACGAGCAGCAAGCACCCACCAAATGAGATCGATCGAGAAGCCCGCCGGGAACAGCAGCCGCAGCAGGATGGCCCCACCCAGCATCTCAAACAGCAGCATCACGTAGCCAATGACCCCCACAAACTTGCTCACTTTGTAGACCCCCAGGAACCAGCCGTACACCTGTGCCCACACACACACAGGCACGCGTGAGGCCAGCCTCACAGGCAGCAGCGGGAGCGGGCGAGCGCATGAGGTGAGGCCCTTTCGTGCCAGGGTCCAGGCAGGCTAGCCCACAGTTGTTTCTAGCCTTCCATTGCAGAGGTCCTGGCATCGTGGTTGCACCGAGCCCTGGGGGGATTGGTTGCAGAGGTCCTGGCATCATGGTTGCATTGAGCCCTGGGAGCCTTCACACCCATCAACACCTCCTGGCATTTTGATACTGCCCCGGAAGCCTCCTGACTTTGTGCAGGCCCCAAGACCGGCACACCCCATCTGCTGCTTATGCTGCCAGCCTGTTGATAAAGGCAGAGGGTGTTTGAGCCGTGCGTGTCATGCTGGCCTAGCTGCTTGGCTTGACCCCCTTCCAGGCCACATGCGCTTTGGGCACTGCACACTTTGCATGTCACGCTCGCCTAGGTGTTCAGCTCGACCGGCTTCAGGCCACATGTGCTTTGCGCGCTGCACGCTTTGCATGCCATGCAGGCCTATCTTTACGGCCCACTACCTTCCGGGGGGTGCTCAACTCCATGCGGGGCCGGGCGCACAGGGACAGCAGGCGCGCCGTGATGCAGGAGTAGAAGAGCCACACCTGGGAGCAGAGGGTGAGGGGGCCACAGCGGCCTCTGAGGCGTTTGCGCGCTGCTGCCTCAGCACGCGACTCCCCTCAGAGCCTTGCCCGTGCGCTGCTGCTCCATTCTCCCTGCGTGCCCCTGCAAGTGCAGCACCCCTCCTCAACCCTTGAGCCTCCTGAGAGCTGTACAGCACAGGCGCTTCTGCACTCAAACTTTTGCATCAGGGCTCAGCCCTCTGTGCACATGGCACATACTGCGTGCCTTTCATCCGTCCCAACCCTTAGACAGTGCCTGCACCAAGACAATCAAAGCCACCGTCAGGGCTGACCCATCGAGGTCTGCACCCCCTGTGTACGAGACATACTCCCTGCTTTTCATCTGTCCTGAGTTAGGACTCCTAACCCTTGGACAGTGCCTGCTGCATGACGCTCAAATCCAGCACTAGGTACGTTTCTTAATTCATTAACTTTTCTGCTCCGACTGATACCCCATGTGCTCAGACAGGAGAGTCGAACTCACCAGCAGGAATCTCCAGAAATGGAGCTGCACACACAGCATTGGTGGCATGAGCCAGAGTCCCACAAGTGTGACCAGGTCGTACGAGCGCTGGTGCCGTTTCCTCCACATGAACAAGGCAGCTGTTTACAGAGAATAGGAGGTGTGATGCAGTGATTATAAGGGTCATCATGCCAGGCGCTCGATGCAGTGCAGTGCACAACTGGCAAGGACACATACCTTGGGCTCCTACCATCAAGAACTGCGGGGGGAATTGAAGAAAGAAACACGAGAATCAGCTGCAGCAGGTGGTCCATCTGTCGATCTGTTGCTCTGTACTCCTGTGAGCACAGCTCAAGCTGTCACTGCTCAGGGTGCGTAGCCCGCACTCACCAGTATTCCGTACACGAGGAGCACTGCATAGGCTGGATTTGGAGGCAAGCCGTTGTCATTGTGCACCACAACGTGGGGATGCGCATCATGGCGACTATGGTGTCCGAACACATGGTGACGCCCATGGCTGTTGCCATGGAGGGCATGGTCAGGTGGCAGGCCAACTGATGCGTTTAGAACTACCCCTGTAGCATTTAAGGGACTGGCCGTGGCATTTGACAGTAACGTGGCAGCCATCAGTCTTCCACCCTACCGAGCCATGCTGTCTCGGCGTCAGCAATCTAATTGTAAACCCATTTTCCTTAAAATTATTAATCAGAAGTTAAGCAGCTTTGGTGATCCATCCAGTCCGTGAGTTGCTCACCAGCACCACCTGGTTTTCTTGCGCTGAGCAGCGCCAGGCAACACCATGGCGTCCAAGAGGATCATGAAAGAGTTGGCAGACTTGCAGGTACAAACTAGAAGGACGGGGGGGGACGCTGCCCCTCTCCGGGCCCCAGGAGCACCCACCCTCTCTCCCTTGTTTGCATTACGATGCCTGAGCTGTAGCTCGTTTAGGTCCGGGGGCTCAGAAAGAGGGGTACTCCGCGGGCACGTTCTTAAAACCCCAACCCTTCTTCTTCCCCTTTCCACTGTACACAGCGTGACCCTCCTCCCAACTGCTCAGCAGGGCCAAATGACAGCTCCGATATGTTTCACTGGTACGTGGGGCAGCACGGGGCACTGTGTCTTTTAACTCCTGGAAATGCTCCTTGCCTTCCTGGCATTAGGCCCAGCTGCAGTGAAAGGAAACCAGAGAGCTGCTCTTTTCTTTGACCATGAGGTGCCATCTCCATTAAATACTTACGCAGGCAAGCTACCATCATGGGCCCCGCAGACTCGCCGTTCGCCAGCGGGGTGTTTTTCCTCAGGTACTTGCCCACTTTCTTGGTGAAACAAGGCCAGTTCCTGCTCTTTGGCCTCCCATCAACCTGTCCTGTGTGGGTGGTGCCGCGGGTGTGGGCCTTATGCGGACCAGAGAGTGTGCCTGTGTGCTTGAGTGCGAGTGTGCGTGCAAGTGTTTGTCTGTCCATGCTTGTGCATGCCCTACTGGATGTGCACCATACCATGCATGCATTCTTGTTTACGCTTGTGCACATAAGTGTGTTGTATGTGCACATGTGCTATCAATTGTGTTTACATGTTGGTGCGTGTGCTCGTTTGCATGTGTACATATGTGTGCACATGCGTGCGAGTTAACGCATGTACGCGGATGTGAGTGGTTTGGAGCAAGGGGATTTTGCTGTCCTGCCAGTTTCAATCTTAGCAGTTGCTCGTCTATTTTTGCTCCCTTGCAGCATTCACTTCCCTCCTGACTACCCATTCAAGCCCCCGAAGGTCCAATTCCAGACAAAGGTCTGTCCCCTTTCCCCTTGAAGACATGGCTGGCTACTGGCGATGATCAACTTGTTGTCATGATGTGGGGGTATTTTTTCTTGGGTGATTGTGGTGATAAGGAAGGTGTCATGATGATGTTCATCATCAGTGCCATCTCCACAGCACCGATCTGTCTCATTTTGTAGCAAGAAATCGAATGTTGGCAATGGGAGTTGCATCATGCATGAAGAGCAGCAACTTTGCGCAATCCCACGTGCCGCCGTCTTAATTTTTTCTTCAGACTACCAATTCCTGCTAGACACGGAACCATGAGCCCTGCTTGGTATTGATCTCTGCATTGAATTGCCCTTGCCTTCCAAGCCATGCCTGTCGATGCATGCGCCCATCGTCCACTGCGCTGTCCATAGCGATGTCCATGTTTACAGGCAGCCCACATGCTGCATCAGAGGGGCGGGGCTGCACAAGCTACGCGCTGTGTGCTGAATAGCTGGACCTCTCATCAACAAGTCTTGAGCAAGCCCAGGCCCACCTTCAGGGTTCAGGTTGTCAGGGGTTAGGGTAAAGGGGAAAACCCTGGGCCTTCCCCGTATCTTCCCTCCACGTGCATCTATATCTGATTGCTGGAGTGAGCTCAGCTTCTTACCCCCCCGCGTACGACTACCATTGGCTCGGCGATGGTGTAGGCTGGACTCTGATCTGGCAGTGTATGATCCACCTGCAGGTGTACCACCCAAACATCAATGCCAATGGCAGTGTCTGCTTAGATATCTTGAAGGATCAATGGAGCCCTGCACTCACTGTGTCCAAGGTGAGAGGCGGGCGCTTGCGGAGCAGAGCAGCAGTCACACGTCTGCCCATGTGCTGGACATGAAGCAGCACGGGCAGCTTTGCTGTGGGTGGGATCTCCTTTCCAAAAACTGACCCTTGTCTTGGCCGCTTGCACGCTTGCACTCCCATGCCCCGCGCTCAGCCAAAACAAACAGTGCTTGCATGCAGTCCCATATGGCTTGTTCTCAGCCCAACAAATGCGGTGCTCGCAAGCAGGTGTTGCTGTCCATTTGCTCCCTGTTGACTGACCCGAACCCAGATGACCCCCTCGTGCCCGAGATTGCCAATGTAAGTGATTGGCAGTGTCTTCACAGCAGGGAGATGCTCTGTCTGTGTAGTAGGCAGAACAGCCCAGTGAATCCTTTAGTTGAGCTGTGCAGCATAGCCCATTTAAGGTCAGTGCTCGCTGCTGCCGAAGCACACAGTCCTGGACTGTTGAAGGCCAGGTGGTACAAAAGCGCATCACATCAGGGTGTGCGGCATATGTGTCCTTCTCTCGTGCTGAATACTCTGGCTAGCCTAGGTTCTTGTGGAAGGCCTTAGAAGTTAGCCAGGACGCCTTGCCGATGAGGGGCCTGCTTGCTTGGCGAGATTCTCCCAATGCTTGCCCTTGCATCTTCTGGGACTTGAGCGTGTTTGTTGTAGATGTTTTCCCAAAGCAAAGAACACTGATACATTGTTCGTCCAACATGGTTGTTGATGCGTGTGTCGGGGTTCTGCGCCAGCGGGTCATCTTGCACACTTTGCGCTCCTGGGTTGTTGTTTCTTGATGCGTAATTTGCTAATGTGCGGAATTTCATGTTGGTGCTGCATGCAGCTCATGAAGCAGGACAAGGCCAAGTACGAGTCCAATGCCCGTGAGATGACCCGCAAGTGAGTTGGGCCTTGGGCTTGGGAAAGAGAAGGGGAGCCAAGGTTTGGCATTTGGGCCTTGTCACTTGTAACACAGCAATTATATGCTGTTGCTTACAGGAAAGCAACTGGCAGATTCAAGTTGCGGTGCTCACAATGTGTATTGTCCTGTGCTGCAGGTATGCCATGGGATAGATGTCAGGTCAAGCTCAGTCCAGAGTCTCAGCTACAAGGAGGAGAAGACAGGGTATAGGCCAATTGTAGAGATAGCTGGCGGCTGGAACAATTCTCGGCTGCTGGAACAATGATCTCGAGATAACATGCCGTACTGCCTGAATTCAGTCTTCTTGAAACCTATTAATTTGAGTGATTTCTAAAAATAAAACAGTGCAATGTGAGGGACCGAGCTCAGTTTGAATGAAAGTTGGCTTCCGACTCATAATATGTAATTTTAATTTTCGTATGCGTAATTCTCACGTCGTCATGCGCTTAATCATAGGATAAATATTGTGTGGCGTATGCTGTGAGCAAATGATCCTGAGCTCTGTTGGCCAGCTTCGCTCTGCAACTCTCAGGGCTAATTGGATAAGTAAGGAGAGTTTTGTTGCCAGGTAAAAATGTGTTGAACTTGTGACATGAAAGGATAAGGTTTTGTGGCCGTGTTCACAGCCTTGCACCCACATTTGATGCTATCCTGAGTTCAGCAGCAGCTGCAGCAGCAGCATTCCCCCTCCTCTTGCCTTGAAAGGAATGAGACCCAGTGGAGCTGCAGTGAAATGGGCATGGAACATGTCAGCGTGTAAATGTCCTGCATTCAATTTGTCCGAACTAACTTGCTCATGTTGCACAGGTGCAGCAAAATGGCACCTCAAGCTCCGACCTGCGCCATAACTCTGTCTCCACCCACAATTTGGCCTGCCATCAGCAGCACTTATCAACAGGCACAAGCATCAGGGGCTGCCACCAAGACTGAGACGACGGTATGTGCAGTCAAATTTGCTGTTGTGAATGCGAACACACAAATTTATACCTAGTATAGCATTGCTAACGATCCCATACACAACACAAAACATGCTGAAACAGCGACTGGCCTCAAGAAGTTTGGGAAGCTTCACTTGGACAAAATTCAAACCTTCAAGTGCCCCCACCTGGACCTGCCTCGAGTGAAGTTCTCCCCCTTCTCCACCGATCCAAACCGTGTCTCACACTCAAGACTGCTGACTGGAAGTCCTGGACCTGTACAGATGGTAGCTGCCATATCCAAGAAGGCGGTCAAGTTTTCGGGGCAGGTGTCTACCACCCCAGTATGGGCAACTCAAGTTTGCTTGAACCTTATATTGCTGATATAACCAACACCATAGGGAGAGCAGAACTGGCAGCTATAGCTGCTGCTGTCACTCACGATCATATTCATATTGCCACAGACAGCCTCACCTCACTCCATCAAAATAGGAAACAATTGTTGTACCCAGAAAAGCACCGTCACCATGTCCAAGGAGACAACCTTCTAATACCATGCATAACTCCTAATCTCACATCTTCCTTTGTACAGTAAGATTTTATGCTAGAATTGCCGGATTGAATGTGCCGACGCCCTTGCCAAATACCAAGCCTGCCATGGAAATATTATCCCTGCTGAAACAATCATCCGCACTGCAGACCCTGGTGGCAATCCTTTCTTTGATGTTAGCTGATTAGTGGTCGCAGAAGTTTATCAACAAACATCTGGAGATAGCTTCAGCGCTGAAGCTCCTTGACACAGCACGAGACTGAATTACCTTCCTAATCTCCAAGCCTCATCAAAATCCCACATGCACTTGAACCATAGACTGGGATACGCCAACCCAAAAACTGGTTATCATTCTTATTATCAGAGTCTGCTTCCACGCGTCCATAAAGGTATAAGCAACGCATTTTGGAGCATGTCTAATCTCTCCTTCCAAATGAAACGCAATATCTTTTGCTACCGCACAGGCACCCTTTTTAACCAAAAGTATGCTGTCCGCTTTAAAAAGTCGACTAGCCTTCAGTTTCCACTCTGTCAGCAAGCAGATAGTGCTCTTCATATTCTTTCAGGGTGTCAAGACAACATCATTTCTGGAATGATTGCGGAACGTCATAATATCGCCTGCAGGCTCATCACGAAAGCCATCAGCAAAGGCTCTCTGGCAGGATGTTTGGTCCACATGGATGCCGGCAGCGCTGACCGTTTGGCCCAAAAGAACCTTCAAATTTCTGAACATGCTAATAATAGGACATTACCCAGCTGGCTTTTTGATGCCTGTCTGAGACAGGCTGTGGTCCACTAGTCGCCCTGATGCCATTCTGCTTACTCCCATACCCGTTAAATCCAAACCACCTTCCACTCCTCACTTACAACAGGTGCAGCATGCTAGATGCAATGGGGTACTGTGCAGAGCTCATGACCTCAAAGCTAATAAGTGGGAGGTGCACCTTATAGAGGTCAAATACTGTGAAGACACCAGGCCTGGTCACTTGCTGGAGGCCTCTAGCAAACAACACAACACTCTATGCAGGCGCTTGAAAGCCAAAAACGTTACTCTTCACACCATCCTCCTTTGTGTGGGAGGTTCAATCTATACCTCCAACACTTTGCGCCATCTCAAAGAGCTCAGCCTTGATTCACGAAGGATCCACAATGCTGACCTTAGATTGCATGCTCACTTGGTCCATTATGCTCACAAATAAACTACAACAAGATGCGCTTGAAAAAACAAAATGCTTCCAAGGCCTTGGTCTGGAGCAGGAGGGCTACCAGCCACCCTCCAGATCCCCACTAGTTATCTTTTCCATTGGTGAAGGAGACTCACGGCACTTCGGACCAATGTGTCTCCTTTTCCTTAATTGATGAAGGGGGTATTTCGCCGCCTGTAGCTTTTCTTCATTTTTCTTATGCCTAGCAGCTTCTAATCTCGATAATTGCCACCTTCTCTTGGCTGAAACTTTGAGCTAAGTAAGAGTCTGTTGCAGTGAAGGGAACCCTAGTTGAGCCTCAATTGCGCACTGGGACCTTGACGCCTTTTACTTACACATGTCGTTGCCACCTTACTGCCGGGTTGCCGTAGGGCTTGTCCATCACTACTCTCTGTGTGTTGTTATTCTTTATATAATACCATAATACATATGTATATAATATACGTGTTCCTGTTCTTGTTCTATGGGTTCTTGTTCTTTATATAATACCACAATACATATGTACATAATATATCATAATGCACCATATCATACATCTATTATACATCATAAGCTTAGGGGAGGCTCGTCTATGCTCACTCATCATTTCCTTAGTTGCAGTACAGAAATTTGTTGCGAGCTGCGCATGAGTAGGAATTTGCAAATCCTGGACTTCAGTGACTTTCAACCACTACTCACAACGATTGTCACGATCAAACAACCACACTTGCATCCTTGCTATGCAGTTTAACTTCATTCTGGATGAGCCAACGGGGATCACTTTTGTGGTAAGGTTCAGACGACACTCATGACCTCTTTTACTGCAATGGCCTGCATGAGGAACAAGGCTTGCACCTGGCACAAAAAACCGCCAAGAGCTTGCACAATGGCCAGCATAAGCTAGCTTCCAGCGCCCTGCACGCTGCTGACCTTGTGGTCGAGTGAGGCGCCTCAGCAACATACTGTGTAAACCGCAGGTCTCTCACTGCGTGTTAGAAAGATAGCTTGAAAGAATAAAAAATGGTAGGAAACTGCGTACAATGCACAAGGTTCAGGAACTCATTACTGCTGTGTTAAGCCACTTGGCTGTGCCCATGCTCACATCCAGGTGCGCGAGGCGTCTGCGCTGGCCAAAAAGCCCAAGGCGCATCAAGAGCAGCCACCGGCGCGTCAGGTGTGCTTGCACTGCTCGGGTTGTGTGGAGTGCACCTTAGGTGACACAAGATGCTGTGTTTTCACTTGTTTTTTAAGTTGAAGGCGTTCCAATTGTTCACATACTCACTGGCCAACACGCTCGCACTTAGCGGATCCAAATTGGCCACAAGTTGAATTCAAGAAAATACACATGAACAACTCAGTGTGAAATTGAAAAGTACCCGGTATGAAAAGTGGATGTGCAGTGTGAACACAAATGCCATAATGTGCTGTTCGTACTCAGACCACCTTCCCCACCCACATAAGCTTTGCAGCCTGGACCTGTTCATCAACTGCGCACGCCCCCTTGCAGCTAGAGCTGCTGCTCCACAACCCTTACAAGCTTTCTTTTTATGCGTGCCCCCCTGAGGCAGCAGCTGTTGCATCTTCCCATAGCTGCCATCATGTATACCCCATAGAAGCACTGCTGGGGGCTGGTTTTGCACGAAAAAGGGCAATGCACGTCTCCATCCAGCACGACCTGCTGCTGCACGCCTCCCTGCGGAACACAAAACGCTGCAGCAAATGCTCACGCAGAGCTCACACTAGGGGCGCCGCATGCTCCCATGCAGCAATCGCTGCAGTTGCATGCTCCCATGCAGCACTCACCGCGGTAGCTTGCTGCCATGCAGCACCAGCTGCAGTTGCATGCTCATGTAGCTCTTGAGCTGCCCCTTGCAGGGGGCGCTGCCTGTTAGAATCCACTGTGCTGTCTGCTCCTGGCAGGGCGCTGTCTGCGTGATGTCACTGCGCTCGCTCAAATTCTGCTCACGGGTGCATTGCTGACACAATGAAGGGGTAGCAAGAAATGTCTGATAGGTCATCCCAGCATGACACCAGGAGTGCCGGCCCCAGAGGCTTACCGCTTGCTTGCACCCGCGGCAGTGGCTGTGCGCTTGCGCTGTGCTCCAACCCTGGCATTGATATGTGCAGCAAGGCCATGATGAGATGTGCAGTAAGGCGGTGACGAGATGTGCGGCAAGGTGGTGATGAGTTGTGCAGCAAGACTGTGCAGCAAGGCGGTGATGAGATGTGCAGCAAGGCAATGACGAGATGTGCGGCGAGGTGGCCATGAGTTGTACAGCAAGACTGTGCAGCAAGGCGGTGATGAGATGTGCAGCAAGGCGGTGACAAGATGTGCAGCTAGGCAGTGCAGCAAGACTGGTTGGGCGCTCTAGAGTCGTATAGATAGGGTCTAGGGTTGGGTTACCCTTCTCACTTGTGCCCTGTTCCCCTGTTTCTTGACGTAGGTTCTCGACCAAGTGGAGGGCGGCCCCACGCCAGAAAGCGCAACCAGTAGTATGCCCACCTTGATGTCAAACCAGGGACATGAAGAGCCCGGGCAGGCACATTCATCTGTTGGAAGCAGTGCAACTGCTGGCGCCAGCAGCACAGGCCAGGATGCGCAGCCCAGCAGCTCGATCAAAGCAGGGCAGCTGCTGCATAAGAAGTGGCACGACCCGTTCTTGCCGCCCGAACCGCAGCTGCTGGTGCGTGGCAGGAGCGTGCCAAGTGCTAGGTGTGGCATGTGTGTGTGTGTGCTTGTTCATATGTTTGTTCATATGTTTGCGCGTGCGCGCACGAGTGTGTGTGTGTGTGTTTGTGTGTGTGTGTGCGCCGCTCGCACACAGTAGGTGTGCATGCTTGTGCACTCATGTGTGTGCACGACCTAAACCTGAAACTCTAACCCTAACCCTGAACCCTAGTCCCATCATCTTTTCCCTGGCCTCTGGTATGCAGATACCCCAAAAAGTGAATCGGGTGCAGAGGAAAGGTGCAGGGATGGCTCAGCGCAGTGTTCGCATGGACTGACCTCCTTGACCTTAGGCTACCCTAGGCTTGGCCATCCCCAAGGCTCATTCCTTCTCGTGCCCAAGCCACAGCCCCAGGACTGAAACTTTCCCGTGCCCAAGTCACATCCCCAGGACTCAATCCTTCACCTGCTCTTCCTTGCAGGTGGGCCAGCTTTCAGACACCCACCTCCTCATTCTGAACAAGTTCAACGTAGTGGCACACCATACACTGGTGAGAGGGTGAGGCAGGGCGGCATTCGCACAGATTGACGTGGCCTCTTGAGGGGCAGGACTGATGTTAAAGGTCTGCATTCCGGACCATTGCTTGACCAGCAACCACTTCCGTCAGTTTGAGGTTTGTGGCTTTGATCTGGCGGAGCTGTTGTTGCAGAGCACTTGAGCACCTCAGCTCTGCCCACACACACACAAAGATGGTGCCGAGGTGAGTGCTGCATTGACAGCATGTAAAGTCAAATAGGCGTAAGGCTGCAAACAGGCACTTGGCACACGAGTGTGAGCAGACGTTCTACACACAGGTACGCACAGACAAAGCTTGGTTCAGAGCGTGGCCTGGCACAAAGAGCACACAAAGCAGTGCACAAGTGCCTGCGAGCCTGGCGCTGCCACACGCCATAGGCCAAAGCCCTGTTGCCGCATCACCTTCAGGTCCCCTTCCCTCCGATGTGCGCACATATGTACGCCACCTCGTGGCAAGGCTGCCTCTGGTGACCAGCCTGCATTGACTGCCGGCGCAAACCCTGTGAGCCCAGGGTTGCGAGGACCTCCCTGTTGCAGCCACTGCAGCATGATTGGATGGCTGCATCACAAGCTCCCCTTGTTGGTGTGCAGGTGGTGACGAAGGCCTTCCAGTCTCAGCATGATCCACTCAATGCCAGCGATCTTGGAGCAGCTTGGCTGGTGCTCAAGGTGACTGCTGCACAGCCGTTCGCGGCCCCTTTGCAGGAGCAACTGCCCATCCCATACGCTGACTCAGCGGCGGCACAGGCTGCTTGTTGTGATGCAACCTTCAGCCCATGGCCTGGTGTGCACTCCCAAGCATCAGCCAGGCAGCTTTGTGTGCAGCCTAGCAAATATGATGGTGCACGTGCACTGCTGCATGCATTGCTGCGTGTATGCTGATTGTGTGCGCAGGGCATGTCCCACGAGAGGCGAGGGAGCGGCCTCGCATTTTACAACAGCGGGGAGTTCAGTGGGCGGAGCCAACCACACAAGCATTTGCAAGTGCGTCTCCCCAAATGCCTGCAGCTCCAATCAAGTGGGAGCACAATATTGCAGTGCACTTTGTGCAGAAGCACACTCTATGGCCTGGTGACCCGGTGGGGGGGGAATGTCAGGAAAGTTCCAACAAGACAAGGCACACAAGCGAGCAGGGCGGTTTTTTTCGGCACGAGCCTATACACATACACACACATGCACAAAGCATTCACACCTTGCTTTCTGGCTTGCTACCCTCCCTTCGCTTACCTACAACTTCCCCAAAGACTGGATTCGCAAAATCTTTTGGTGCAGGTTGTCCCTTTGCCCCTCGTTGATCAGAGCCCCAATGCTACGCAGCAGCAGCCTGCAGCACCACAGCACACTGGAAACCAGCAAAAGACGGTGAGGGAAGCGGCAAGCTGGATCAGGCAGGAATCCCTTATGATCATTCTCAAAGCTCTCATTAGATATGTGCATGTGCACACATTGAACCACACAACAGCACACGACATGCACAACATGCACACAACATGCACACATTGAACCACACAACAGCACACATTGAACCACACAACATGCACACAACATGCACACATTAACCACACAACAGCACACGACATGCACACAAATCCCCTGGAACGGCTTCCCGAGGTTGGACGCCTTGCGCTGTTGTTCAGTGTGCGCACATGGACATGCAGGCAGCGCCGCAAGTGCATGTTGTGGGCAGGTGGCTCCGGGATGTGCGGACAGCCCTTGGTCCCTCTTGGAAGCTTTGTCTGATGTTGGTCCCTCTTGGAAGCTTTGCCTGATGTTGCCAGACGCCTACCAGAGCTGCGCTGGTGCTGCTGACCCTGGCCCTGACTTCACCCATGTCCTTCACTGCATACGAGCTTTAAGTGGCAAAGAATCACTGCATGCAAGCTCTAAGTGGCAAGGCCCCGACTTCACTCATCTCCTTCTTTGTATGCGCGCTCTGGGTGGCAAGGCCCTGGCCCAATCCACCTACTTCACTGCATATGAGGTCTGGGTGGCAAGGCCCCAACTCACCCGTGTCCATCACTGCTTGCGAGCTTTGGGTGGCAAGGCCCTGACTCAACCATCACCTTCACCGCATGCAAGCTCTGAGTGGCAAGGAATCACTGCAGCCTCATGTCACATGAGCTGTGTGTCCTCCCTGTCTTTACTTTCCCCTGCATTTTCCCTCTCTTAATGTATGCACATCTCTATCCCTCCCTCTCCCTCTCCCTCTCTAAGCCACCCCCTTGAAAGCATTATCTCTCATCCTTTGCCTTCGCACAACAATTTTTACTTACTCCCGATCTGACACCCTTGCTGGGCTCCAGGAGGATTTTGGGCCCCCCGTCGAGCCATTGGTGATGCAAGCTGCAGAAGCTGCAGGTCCGGAGAACGTCTGCATGGAAAGATGTGCTTACTGTGTGTCTGTGCATCTGTGCTCGCACATGCATGCACCCGCTTGTGGGTGGGTGGCAATGGGGGTGCAAGGGTTGTGTGAGACAGGTGCATGGGTGCACTGTTATTTATTGTTGTCCTTGCTTATTATTCCGCTGCACCTGTTGCACCAGAAGCTACATCTAAATGGAGCAGAGAACAGGATCGCATTCCTGTCAGTTCATGCATTGATGCAAGCTTGTGACAGCCATGAGCCAGATTGCTCTTGACGATCAAACCGTAACTAATGGTAATGAGGGTGGGGCAAGAACAGGAGCAAGGAGCAGCAAAAGTGCACTTTCAGCCAGAGCTTGTATTCCCTGTTTTCACATGATCATCCTACCGAGAGCGTAAAACCCAGCATTGATCAGTGCTGATTTCAGAGTGCAGTCCCCAAACGGTGCAAAGTGATCTTGACGCAGTGCTTGCCTGTGTATTTGGTATGACTCAAGCTGCTGTGTGTTTTAGGTTAGGTTACAATACAACTGCTGTGTGTTTGCCCAACCCTGCGTTCAGTATGGATGACGAGGGATGAACAGCACGCTCACTTTTCACGGGCTCCTATTTAAGACAAAGGCAGGCACCCCTGCAACAAGAGCTCCTATTTAAAACAAAGGCAGGCACCCCTGCAATACAAGCTCCTATTTAAGACAAAGGCAGGCACCCCTGCAACACGAGCTCCTATTTAAGACAAAGGCAGGCACCCCTGCAACACGAGCTCCTATTTAAAACAAAGGCAGGCACCCCTGCAACACGAGCTCCTATTTAAGACAAAGGCAGGCACCCCTGCAACACGAGCTCCTATTTAAGACAAAGGCAGGCACCCCTGCAACACAAGCTCCTATTTAAGACAAAGGCAGGCACCCCTGCAACACGAGCTGACACTCAGCTCCTGGGGACTGCACACATGCAAAGCTAGAGAGTTCTGGATGTGTTGCCCATGCAGGTCGCCATGTTTGCGAGCAGTTGTCTTTCAGATGCAAACACTCGCACACACAACGGCCGATGTGGTCTTCTTGATCGCGTGGGCTGCGCGGGATGCCATGCGCTGGGGCCATTTGCCTGCTACGCACCACCCAGGTGTCATCTCCAAAGAGCTGTTTCCAATGGGCCGTTTTATTTGCTTTCTCCGCGCAACCCAGGTGCTCGTCCCTTCCAGCCATTCGCAGTGCGCAACCTCCCGTACGTATGCTATGCGGCACTGCTTGCTGATGGGTAAGACTCGCTTTTCCAGCTTGCTGATTGCTTCTTCCCTCCCCTCTTTCCTTGGCGCGCGCACTCCCCAAGAACCTGCGCTTGTCCACATGCACACAGCAAACAGGCCTTGTACGGTAGAGCGCACATGTGCCGCGACAGCTCTCCCTGCCAGTCTCCCTCTGCATTCCCTCCAGTCGACAAAACCATACCTGAACCGGTGGCACTTACTCATTTTGCACCCCGCAAGCGCCACATGCAGCGTCACTGCGCTGCTGGATTTGCCTGTGCATGCCACGGCTCACTGACTGTGTGCATGCCACGGCTCATTGACCGTGTGCATGCCACGGCTCACTGACTGTGTGCATGCTACGGCTCACTGACTGTGTGCATGCCAAGGCTCACTGACTGTATGCATCCATGCCATGGAAGCCGTGTTCACTCGAGCATTGCCCCCGCTTTATCGCCGTCCACAGTAGTTCCATAAAGGCATCATCATGGCAGGCAGGGCCTCCCAGGTCGTGCTAGCTGCTGGCTCCCCCCCAGCGTGGCGAATGCCAACTGATTGGCTATTGCACGCCAGCACATGCCAAGTGCTGGGCCTTATGCGCTGTGCATGCAATGATGGCACTGCCATCCTTCTGGTATGGGTATGATTTATACGGTATGATCAAGGTGCAAGTGCATGCAATGATGGCACTGTGCACTCTGACTCCGGCCCGAAGGCAAACACGCTCATGCTCACTGGTATGGTGCCACATGAGGCCTCTTGCACCTGCACCTGCGTACCAGTGGCCCTCATGCACTTGCACCTTTATCACACTGAGATCCCACTTGCATGCTTGCACACACATGCCGAGCGCTAGCCCTCATGCACTTGCACCTTTATCACACTGTGATCCCACTTGCATGCTTGCACACACATGCCGAGCGCTGGCCCTCATGCACTTGCACCTTTATCACACTGTGATCCCGCTTGCATGCTTGCACACACATGCTGAGCGCTGGCCCTCATGCACTTGCACCTTTATCACACTGTGATCCCGCTTGCATGCTTGCACACACATGCCGAGCGCTGGCCCTCATGCACTTGCACCTTTATCATACTGTGATCCCGCTTGCATGCTTGCACACACATGCCGAGCGCTGGCCCTCATGCACTTGCACCTTCATCACACTGTGGTCCCACTTGCATGCTTGCACACACATGCCGAGCGCTGCCCCTCGTACGCTGTGCATGCAAGGATGGCGCTGCCGTCCTTCCAAAACAGCACTGGCACGCAAGGATAGCGCTGCCGTCCTTCCAAAACATCACTGGCACGCAAGGATGGCGCTGCCATCCTTATAAAACAGCTCTGGCATACATGCCCTGCTGGCCCCTTGCCGACTCTGAGGCGCTCGCCCGACTTGTGCGGGGTGCAATGCTCATTCATTGCAGCGGGCTTGACCTTACCCAACATATGACTCTTTGCCGGCACCGGATGTGCCATCCCAGCACTCGGGGTCCTCCAGTGGTGACATGACTTCCGATCTGCCCTGGAAGTTGGATAGGTCATAGGCGCTGCTTGACCCGCGCCTGCAGGCCCAGCATGGGGTTTCCTCAGCGCCATGTGCCCTTCCGCGCAGTGTGCCCCTGAGCACACCCTGCAGTGCCTGCTGGCCCAGCACAAAGGTTCCATCAGCGCCTCAGCACTATGTGTCCATGAGCGCTGTGTGCCCTAGAGCACACCCTGCAGTGCCTGCTGGCCCAGCACAAAGGTTCCATCAGCGCCTCAGCACCATGTGTCCCTCAGCGCCGTGTGCCCCTGAGCGCCCTGCAGTGCCTGCTGGCCCAGCACAAAGGTTCCATCAGCGCCTCAGAACTATGTGTCCCTCAGCGTCTTGTGCCCCAGAGCACACCCTGCAGTGCCTGCTGGCCCAGCATAGGGGGCTTCTGCCATGTGCGACCCGGGCCTCCCTCTGCTTGTGCCATATGTGCGACCCGGGCGTTCCTCTGCTTGTGCCGTGTGTGCGACCCGGGCCTCCCTCTGCTTGGACTTGCTCTGCCTCTGCAGGTCAGACCCAAGCCCTGAAGACTTGGAGCGCACCTTTGTGGCTTTGCTCCAGAAGGCCTGCCCCAATAGCCCCCTGCCGCCACTCCTGCCGCCGCCACCCCCCCCTTCCTCTTTGGAGGAGGCCTACCTGCAGCTCCCAGACTACCCACCCCAGGTAGGGCAGGCGCACTGATGGCGCTCAAGCACGAGCAGGGTGGCTGTGTGCCTTGCAAACTGGTAGGGCAGGCGCACTGATGGTGCTCAAGGGCAGGCGCACAGATGGTGCTCGAGCACGAGCAGGGTGGCTGCATTGGCGTTTTACTGTATTTTTATTGAACTTTCCGTGATAGGTTCCTGCCATGCCTGACGTTCAATGTCTACGTGCTCTTCTTGCGGGTACCGCCTGTGCTCTCGACGGACCTGCTCCTGTACCAGGGCCTACATACGTCGCTCTCTTCTTCGGAGGTGGTTGATATAGCTCCAATGTATCTACTGACGAAGGTCCTTCCAAAGCGTGCACCATAGGTTGACCTTTTCTGCCTCTCGTTGCTTTCAGCTTGACCTGGTGCCATAATAAGCTCCCATAGTCGCGCCTGTCAACGCCTGTTATTTTCTTCCGGTTTCCGAATAGTTGCTTTGCGGTAGGTCAAATAACCCGACTCGCCGCTCGGCCACCTCTTATCAGGTTCGGAATGTTAAAAAATAATATATTTTTTACTTCGGTAAAACATCTGTAGCGCCATTTTTACAACAAAGTGCATCACTATATGCTTAAACATTATTTCCAAGCCGCGGGCGAAGCACTGCGGCGGCCTCAGGCATACGTAACCTATCCACACATCTCGGTTACACTGCGGATGGCCCTGCGCCCTGACGCCGCGAGAATTCCACGGAAACGAATGATTACGTTTTTGACGCCTTCCGGGAGAGGTCCGGGACCTGGGCTCCTCGGGACGGCGGATGGAGATTCCTCGGATATTGCACGGACTGGTGCCCTGAGACTCCGTCTGAAACGGTGTCACAAGTACAACAATTTTAACTCCAGCATTCAAATGCATATTATGTCCACGAATGCGGAATACGCTGAGATGACAATCGCGAAGCTTCTAGTCGAAGCTTCAGCACGGAACCAACGCTGCTTGAACGCATGTTATATGAACTGCAATCCACATTTAAAATTTTGATCATATATGAACTCCGGAATGCGCGCGCTGAAGTGCATTACAAAGTTCCGGACAAAGCTTCTGCACGGAACCTATGCTGCTTGAAACGCATGCAATATGATCCTTTCAAAAGCAATTTTTAATCCTTGGAATACGGGATGCACTGAAGTGCAATCGCACAGCTTCCGGCCGGTTGAAGGTTCAAGACTGAACCTACGTTATACGATCTTAAAGCAATAACTTAATTTTTGGAAGATTTCTTTCAAGGTAACATCGGTCCTTTGTCCCAAAGCTTCACTTCATCCGCGCTGGATCAGCGACACTGACAGTATGCCACTCAATTTCCTGTAACTGAATGTCCCTATTTCCGGTTATGGGACTTAGAGTTTGCCTGCATGCTGCTTAAGAAACCTGTCTTTGAGGCAAGCTTGTGCGCGCATGCACCTGCACCTGCTTCAGAAACCTGTCTATGAGGCCCGCGGCTTGGCAGCTGCGCCTAGTTAAATACTTATCATGGTTGGATTCGCACTAGGCGTAATCGACGTGTTTAATGGTCTTTTAAAGATAATTAAAAAGAGAAAAGAATTTAATGATACTTTAATTCGCACTAGGGCCAAAAAAGGAATAAAACTTTTAAAGACTTTAAAAAAGACTAGGGGGGGGGACTAGTCGAATAAACCAAAAAAGTTTTCCCCCCCGGGAAAAAGCTTTTTCCCCAAATATCGCCTAGCTAGGCTATACCTTAAATGCTAGAGCCTACGAATAAGATGCTGCAAGCGAAAGATGCGTATTTCATGGCGCTATTGATTGTGTCTGGCTTCCCGGTGTTTGACCAGTCTCCTGTCAGCCCCTGCCGCCCCCCCTGCAGTCCGTCCATGCACATGCAATACCAGCAGTCTTGGAGCAAGCACTGCTGTGCTTGAATGCACGTGACGCGTGCATGCCCGAGGGAGCGCGCCTGTGTGTCTGTACCTGTGTGGTGTGTGCACTGAGCATGCTCGCATGGAATGTGCTTGAGATGTGTTGTGCGCGCATGTCTGTACATACATGCCTGTGCGTGCGCCTGCGTGCGTGCATGTGTGTAAGGTGTGTGTGGTATGTGTGCTCATGTGTGTGAATGTATGTGTGTGCATTGTAAATGTCTCTATGCGTGCACAGGCGTGCACTAGTTTGTTTGTGTGTTGTGTGAGTTGCATGTACTCATGCATGTTTGCGGGCAATGTGCAAGTGACGTGTGTGCATGTTTATGTGCTTGTGCATGTGCAAGGTGTGTGCGACATGTGCTCATGCGCGTGTGCGTGCCGAGGCATGCGATGTGCAAGCGTGCACACGCTCGATGTGCATGCCTGTGTGTTCGTGCACGTGTGTGTGTATGTGTGCGTGTGTGTGTGCGTGTGTTGCGCGGTCACGCACGCTTATTCGTGCATGTTCGCGCATATATGTGATGTGTACATGTGGTCATGCGTGTTTTGCATTGTGCATGCCTGTGTGCATTTCTTCCTAAGTGCGTACATGCCTGGGAGCTTGCGTACAAGGTTAACAAGGTTTACAAGGATAAGGCCTTCAGTCAAGAATTGCGACTGCTAGCCTGCTCATAAAAAGCGATTAATTCATAAAGGAAAAAAGGAAGTTTATGGTTGTTCTGTTTTAAAAAAGCGGACACATCATGAGATCCTGTTTGTGAGAACAAGGGAGCATATTTCCTGCGGAGAGAGACCACATGGGGATGTGTGCAATGAGCTGGGAGCTTGTGTACACAGTGCCTGCCTGCCTGCACATGCACCCATGCAACCCCTTTTATAAGCGCATACCGTATGTGACATACGCACATTAGCATGCAGGCACATGCATATGTGCACAAACTGTATACATGCAAGCAGCAAGCTCATGTGCGCGTGGACAAATTTGCTTGCATGCTGTTCAGCAGAAGCATTGGCAGCAGCCAGGGCAGTGGTCCTCGTTATCTGAATTCGGTCAATGGAGTCAGTGAAATGAGCTCCACATGTGCTTCTTTAGCCCGTTATGCAGGGACGAAGTCCTAGCCAAGAAATCAAAGGAGCAATCTTGCGGGCATCAAACTCCCTGCCTCTGCCTAGTGCGAATGGCGGTCATTATGTTACGTTTATCGTGTTTTTTTAAGTGCGAATGGTCCGAATAAAAATTTTAATCTTATATTAACTTTAAATAAAATTTCAAAAGTTTTTCAGAAGTTACGCTCTATAGTCCGAATCCGACCCATGTATTCGTTTTGTGTTTGAAGTCTATATCTAATTTACATTTATGCCAATCCAAATTCAAAAGGGTTCCATCCGTCTCCCATCATCTCCTTTTGAATTTCTTCATCTGTCTTGCGGCGAACTCCGTGCTCCTTCTTCTGCATGTTGCTCTGGCCTTCATGGTGCTTAATTTCATCGATGCGGTCCAGCAACTGCTCAACTTGATCGCTGCCGTCATCCTTGTGCCAATGGATGCTTCGGTGACGTAATTATTATGTTCCGTCCTCTAAACTGACGAAATCCTCCTTTCACTTGCACTGTCTTCTCTTATCGATCCAATAATCCTAACGTCGTTCCTAGCGGCAATTGACCGCTACCTTTACCTTAGACCACTCTTGTCAAGAACTTTTGTTAAGATGGCAAAAAAGTCTGAAAAGAAGCAAACATTTGTAGTCAGGAATGCAATGTTCACTAGTTTCATGGAGGAGATACCGGACAAGCCCGAATGGGTGAAGTTTGTAGTATACCAGAGGGAGAAGTGTCCCAAGACTGGAAGGGACCATTGGCAGATTTGCGTGTGCCTTGAAAACTGCACTATCAGGCGTGCCTGCACTGAAAGTTTGCAAGATCTGACAACTTCACAAGCGCATCCCTGGATCCACACTCAGCCCATTTCAACTGCCGGCTAACTTGGTGACCTGCACATGACCGTTTTTCTCCCATTTTAGTTCGTGTCGACTTATGGCAGCCCGTAGGTTGGTGGGAGTCAAGAGGCAAAGCTTGTGGGTAATTTGCACTTATGCGCACTCAAATGTGCCGGAAGGCGTGCCAGCAGCCATGTCCTCATGTGCCAGCATGCTCTCTGCCGGCAGGCATCGCGCCAGCATGCCTTGTGCAGCTCTTCAGAAAGACTAAGCGGCCTCAACAGAGCGCCAAGCCGGGCTCTTGTACATGCCAGCAGCCATGTCCTACTGCAACCTCCCCAACCTCCAGCATATCCCACTGCCATTGATGGGCCAATCAACATCGTCAAATGCTGTCTTTTGTCCCACGCCTGCAGGCCCCTCCCAATGCACCCTCCTACAACACCGTCCTCACCTCCCGCTTCATGCTGACAGTGCCTAGGAGAGCCGAGGCTGTAGAGGGCATTGCAATCAAGTGAGTGCGTAGGTGCACACAAATGTGTGTGCTTGTGCATTGCTTCTGCACGTAAGAAGGTGTGTATATGTGTGTGTGTGGTGAGAGACAGAGAGAGAGAGAGAGAGAGAGGGAGAGAGAGAGAGAGAGAGAGAGAGATCAAGGGAAGGCTGAGACATAAACACAGCTCAGAATGTGCCACATTTCAGGCCCAATTAGGTACAGCTTGTTATTTTTTGAAGGTTGATTCCATTCCAATGGTAGCTGCCCATACTTGTCCATTTGTGTTGGTCGCATCCATTGATAGCAGCTTCAGGGAGATCAACCTCTGCGTGCTTTTCCATAATTCGCCCTGCAGTGATGTGCTGAGGTTTCAGCACAGTTGCTGCGGTAACAAGGGCGTGGCACATGGTTCAGCATGAACGTGGTTTTTCTGTCGCTGGCAGTATGCTACGCTGCCCCCTTGTTGGTGCGTAATCATTATGTCTGGGCACAGAAAGCATTCCTGCTGAAGCTTGCAGTCCCTTGACCTATAATTTAATGCAATACTACCCATTTGCAGTGCCCTTGGGTACGCTGGGACCATCTTGGTCCGATCCAAAGAGCATGCTGCGCAAGTTGAGTCTGCCGGGCCATCCAACCTCCTCGCCCAGCTAGGTTTCCCCTGGAGCCACTGATGGAGATATATTTCCCTTGGACAGGCAAGGGAAGCAAGCAGAAGCAACTTACCTGCATTACCTTGTCTCTGTAACGTACCTGATCTGATCAGGTGGTTACTTGCTCGGCATTGCGCTCGTGAGCTCTGCATACATCGTCACTGGGTTGTCTTGGGCGTGACACCCAGTGCAAACGAGGAGTGGTTGGCGTTTTGCATTTTTAGTTGATAGGTGTAACACCCTAAGTCGCGTGAAGGATGGCACAGCATGACATACCTCTAGCGCCTATGTAACTGTCTAACAGACCTGGCCAAAAGTTACAGCCTAGGTGACCATTACAGCCTACGACCCGTGGGACAGAAAGTGCTGAGGGACCTGGCTCCTCGCGCGCCAAAGCCTGTCAGCGCCTCTACTAGGGTCTGCCTCTATAATTTAATATAAGAAAGAACTCCCTAGCCTGCACGCTGCCCAGGGGAAATCCCCCTGTCACCAGTATGGCAGTGTGACCATTTTTGGTGCAAGGCAGCGCCGTAATAAAGTCCATTTTGATCATTTGCCACATGCAGTCAGGGATTGGTAAGGGCTTTAGGCGTCCAACAGACTTTTGAGAGCTACTCTTGTGCATTTGGCATGAGGGACAGTGTTTCACATATTTTGTTACATCACCATGCAGGCTTGGCCACCAGAATAGCTGTTGGACCTCTGCCTTGGTCTTCGTGATTCCCGTATGGCCAAACATTGTAGTGTCATGCATTTCTGCGATGATTGCTTGCCTCAAGGTCTGCTTGTTGGGGACAATGCGTTGGTTTCTTGCTATCCACCACAGTCCATCCCTGTATGCGTATGCGGCCGTGTGTTGCTCTTGTTGGAACCATGGATCATCCTCATATGCCTTGCTGACTTCATCATATAAATCAAGAGTCCCTTCCAGAACTCCTTCGAAAGAAAGAAAGAAATAAAAACTACGCAAGCAGCAAAAAGCTCCTCACATCAATCAAGGAAAAGGGGCCACTTGGGAAGAAAAGCCCCTTCACCAGAAAAGAAAAGGGGGGGTCAGTGAGGATC
>LKMJ01001008.1_pt1 | contig 23887 bp, 24 predicted proteins | sample 643391 | NCBI WGS metagenome assembly LKMJ01 (sample SAMN04112250, study PRJNA286221) | soda lake metagenome | biome: soda lake; feature: Kulunda Steppe; material: water; isolation source: sample PL-Br10 brine of Picturesque Lake | place: Russia: Kulunda steppe | collected 2010-07
AGGATCATAGTAGTTCTGTCTTATGGCAACAACGCCTTTGAGGTACCAGGCGAAATCTGGAGGTGATGACGCAATCGTCGCGGCTGTTTGCGGCTATTGTTGTCGGTAGTCTTATACTTGGACTGGGGGCGGCTGGTGTCGCCCACGCCACGAGTAGTAGCCAGGCCGAGCAGGGCAGTCTCGCACAGGATATCGACGCCGATTCGGTGGTGCTCACTGCGGATATCGACAGCGGTGGCGACGCTGACTGGGCGATCGAGTACCGCCTGGACCTCGACGACGAGACAGACGAGGCAGCCTTCGACGAACTCGTCGATGAGATCGAGGAAAACAGCTCGGCGTATCTCGATCCGTTCGAACAGCGGATGCGTACGACCGCCGAGACGGCCGAGTCTGCGACTGGACGGACGATGTCGGTCGACACCTTCGATATCTCGACAACCCGACGAGACCAGCCCCAGGGCTCGCTTGGCGTCGTTACCTTCTCCTTCGAGTGGCGTGGATTCGCTGCGTCCGAAGATAATCGGATTGAGGCGGGTGACGCGCTCGATCGGCTGATTCTGGCCGACAACGAGCGCCTGCAGTTCAGCTGGCCAGAGAGCTACAGCCTCCAGTCGAGTTCACCAGAACCGTCGACCGTCGAGAGCCAGCGCGTCGTCTGGCGCGGACAGATTGATTTCGATGCCGGCCAGCCACGGATCGAACTCGCCGCTGATGAGGAGAGTAGTACACCATTCGTCTGGCTCCTCGGTCCGCTCGTCGTTCTCGTGCTCGTTGCTGCCGGTGCGTACTGGTGGCTCCAGCGAACTGACTCCGATGATGAATCCGTTCCCGACGCAGGCTCGTCGGCCGGGACAACAGGCGAGGGGTCGGCAACGCCGCCATCGGAGCTTTTGAGTAACGAAGAGCGCGCATTGCAGCTCCTGCAGGACAACGGCGGGCGGATGAAACAAAAGGCCCTCGCCGAGGAACTCGACTGGAGCGCGGCGAAGACGAGCCAGGTCGTCGCCGATCTCCGGGAAGACGACCGTGTCGAATCGTTCCGGCTCGGCCGCGAGAACGTCCTGACACTACCAGAAGTGGATATCGATGGCTCTCCCGCGAACGAGGAGACTGACCCGTCCGGCTGAGTGAGACAGTTTGGTTTTATTTGCCACAGTACCAGCCCCCTGTTCCACGTGAAAATACCTGTGCGAAAATATGTGCGAAATCCCCTTTCCACGTGGAAACACCCTCGAACCCACCCCCTTTCCACGTGGAAACACCCCATACGAGTCACGCCAGGATGGTGCAGACGAACCAGAGACTCCTCTCGTGACCGAGCAAAAAAACCACCCGACTGAAGGCGGACAAATTCTGCAAAATCCGGGTAAATCCGGGTTGAGACTCTGCTATTTATATACTGATCTGGGTCCAAGGGAGAAACGCAATGAAACGATCAACAGTATTCGTGACGCTTGCCGTGGCGGCAGCGTTACTCGTGGCGGTTCCCGCGGTGGGGATGGCCGTGACCAGCGAGCACACAGAGGACAACCAGGAAGCAAACGAGACCGCACCCGGCGAGCAGCTCTCCGGAGTCGTCGGCGTCGGTGAGGCAGAGTTGCAGGGAGATATCGACCAGCGTTCGTTCGGCATCCAGATCGCCCAGGCGGCCGGTAACGATACACAGACAGCCGACCGCGTCGCTGACCGACTGGGAGATGTCGAAGAGCGGTTGAACAGTATCGAACAGCGCAAAGATGCACTCGACCAGCAACGTGCGGACGGTGAGATCTCCGAGGGCAAGTACAGAGCCGAGACGGCGCGACTGGCCGCGGAGACCCAGACAGCGAAAGGACTCGCAGACCGATCCAACGCGACTGCTGGAGAACTCCCTGCTGAAGTGCTCGAAGAGCGTGGCATAAACGCGGCTGCGATCCAGGCACTGCAGGACCGCGCGAACGAACTCTCCGGCCAAGAAGTTTCGGAGATTGCACGCACCATCGCGGGTGACCGTGTCGGAGACACGCCCGGTGGCGATCGACCTGTCGATATCGGTGACCGCGGTGGACAGAACGAGACTGCCGGTGACCGTGGTGGCGACCGACCGGGTGGACAGTCAGCCGACGATGATTCGACCGATGACGATTCGACCGACGAGGATAGAGAGGCTGGAGCCGATGACCGTCGGTAACACATCCACCCGAGCGATCCTCGTCGGACTCACCATTGCAGCCGTTGGACTGCTTGCTGCTGGGGCGGTGAGCGGGGCAGCGACCGATCAGACTGCACCGGCTGAAGACGAGTCAGCGTTCGTCGTCGATCTACAGAGCAACGGCTCGGCGACGGTCGCAGTCACCTACACGTTCGATCTCGACGAGAGTGACGAACAGGCAGCATTCGAAGAGCTCCGCGACGATCAGGAGGCTCGCGAGGACCTCCGTGAGCGCTTCGAAAACCGGATGGGGGATGTGGCTGCTGATGCCAGTACGGCCACCGACCGCGAGATGGCGGTCGCAGACACCACGATCGAGATCGAGCGGTCCGGTTCGACTGGCGTCGTGACCGTCTCACTCTCCTGGAGTGAACTGGCAGCTGTCAACGAGGATCAGCTCACCGTGACGGAGCCGTTCGCGAGCGGCTTCGAGCCCGAACGGACGTTCGTCGTCCAGCTCCCAGATGGCTACAGTGTCGTGGCTGAAGAGCCACAATCGGACCGACAGGACGAGAACCGCCTCGTCTGGGATAGCGGGACTGATCTCTCCGGGTTCGAACTGACCGCCTCGGCCGAGGAGAGTGAGCTGGAAGACGCCGACAGCGAACAGACAGATGACGAACAGGACGACGCGGCTGCTGACGACGGGGCTGCTGACGATGACGGGCCCGGCTTCGGGCTGGCTGTGGCTGTCGCCGGTGTGATCGCGCTCGCTGCGTTCGCACTCCGAAAAACGAAAAACAGCTCCTTTTAGAACGTTTCGAGGTATCGGTCGAGTTCCCACTCGGAGACCTCGACGAGATACTCGCCGAACTCCTGGCGTTTGGCTTCGACGAACTTCTCGGAGATGTGTGGGCCGAGTGCGTCAAGGACGACCTCGTCGTTTTCGAGTTCGTCGATCGCCTCACCGAGGTTGGTTGGGAGTGTCTCGATGCCGTACTCCTCACGTTTTGCCTCGTCGAATTCGTAGATGTTCTCACGAACTGGATCCGGACAGTCGATCTCGTTTTCGATGCCGTCGAGACCTGCGTGGATCAGGGCAGCGAGTGCCAGATATGGGTTACACGAAGGGTCTGGGAAGCGCGCCTCGATTCGTGAGGCTGCTGGAATGCGGGCTGCAGGCTTTCGGATGAGCGCCGAGCGGTTGACGTCGGACCAGGCGACGTACACTGGCGCTTCGTAGCCAGGGACGAGTCGCTTGTAGCTGTTAACCGTCGGGTTGGTGACAGCGGCCAGCGCTGGTGCGTGGTCGAGGATCCCGGCGAGGAACTGGCCGGCAGTCTCGCTCAGGTTGAACTCGTCGTCGTCGTCGTGGAACGCATTGGTGCCATCCTCGTCAAACAGCGAGAGGTGCGTGTGCATGCCGGAGCCGTTGATCCGCGGGATCGGCTTTGGCATGAAGGTTGCGTGGAGATCGTGTTCGGCCGCAATCGCACGGACGACCGAGCGGAACGTGATGACGTTGTCAGCTGTCGAGAGCGCGTCGTCGTATGTGAAGTTGATCTCGTGTTGGCCTTCGGCGACCTCGTGGTGGCTGGCTTCGATTTCGAAGCCCATCTCTTCGAGCCCGTAGATGACGTCACCGCGGACATCCTGAGCCAGATCCTTCGGTGCGAGATCGAAATAGCCACCCGAGTCGTGGGTGGTCGTCGTGGCGTTACCGTTTTGGTCCTCTTCGAAGAGGAAAAACTCCGGCTCCGGTGCCGCGTTGACGGTGTAACCCATCTCCTCGGCGCGGTCGACAGCATTTTCCAGTGCGCGTCGTGGGTCACCCTCGAATGGGTCACCCGTGGACGTGTCGATCACGTCACAGATGAGTCGGGCGCTCGTTACTTTCTCGCTGTTTCGCCACGGCAAGACGGCGAACGTCTCTGGATCCGGCTCGAGACGCATGTCGGATTCCTGGATCCGAACGAAGCCATTGATCGACGAGCCATCGAAATAAATCCCCTCGGTAAACGCCTTCTCGGCCTGGTCGGCCGGGATCGAGACGTTTTTCGGTGTCCCCAGAATGTCGGTAAACTGGAGACGCAGGAAATCTACATCCTCGTCCTCGATTTCCTCAAGGACATCCTCCGCATCCGCAGAGAGTGTGTCAGTTGTCATTGGTCAACAACTGAGTTCTAACGTCGGAGGTATATATCCAGTTGGATTCGGCTGCAGACAGCTGGTCTGACTGAACAGTATATGCCTGTATAACACTAATAAAATGAAGAGAAAGAAAAGTGAAAAATGCGACGTGAAGGTGGTGAGAGCAACCGTCGCGAGACTGTGTGGGTGACAGCTTAGAACTTCTCGAGGTACCGGTCGAGTTCCCACTCGGAGACCTCGACGAGGTACTCGCTGAATTCCTGGCTTTTGGCTTCGACGAACTTCTCGGAAACGTGTGGGCCGAGTGCGTCCATCACAACTTCGTCGTCTTCGAGTTCCTCGACAGCTTCGCCGAGGTTGGTTGGCAGCGTCTCGATGCCGTACTCTTTGCGTTTTTCTTCGTCGAACTCGTAGATGTTCTCTCGAACTGGATCTGGGCACTCCAGACCGCGCTCGATGCCGTCCAGACCGGCCTGGATCAGGGCAGCGAGTGCCAGATATGGGTTACACGATGGGTCTGGGAAGCGCGCCTCGATTCGTGAGGCGGCTGGGACACGTGCGGCTGGTTTCCGGATCAGCGCCGAGCGGTTGACGTCGGACCAGGCGACGTACACTGGTGCTTCGTAGCCAGGGACGAGTCGCTTGTAGCTGTTAACCGTCGGGTTGGTGACAGCCGCCAGCGCTGGTGCGTGGTCGAGAATCCCGGCGAGGAACTGGCCGGCAGTCTCGCTCAGGTTGAACTCGTCGTCGTCGTCGTGGAAGGCGTTCTCGCCGTCTTCGAAAAGCGAGAGGTGCGTGTGCATGCCGGAGCCGTTGATCCGCGGGATCGGCTTTGGCATGAAGGTTGCGTGGAGGTCGTGCTGTGCGGCGATGGCACGAACGACCGAGCGGAACGTGACGATGTTGTCAGCCGTCGAGAGCGCGTCGTCGTATTTGAAGTCGATCTCGTGCTGGCCTTCGGCGACCTCGTGGTGGCTGGCTTCGACTTCGAAGCCCATCTCCTCGAGTCCGTAGATGATGTCACCACGGACATCCTCTGCGAGGTCTTTTGGTGCGAGATCGAAATAGCCACCCGAGTCGTGGGTGATCGTCGTAGCCTTGCCGTTTTCGTCCTCCTCGAAGAGGAAGAATTCTGGTTCCGGACCGGCGTTGACGGTGTAACCCATCTCCTCGGCGCGGTCGATCGCGTTCTGGAGCACACGGCGTGGGTCGCCCTCGAATGGTTCACCCGTGGACGTGTCGATCACGTCACAGACGAGGCGGGCACTGGTGACTTCCTCACTGTTTCGCCACGGCAAGACGGCGAACGTCTCTGGATCCGGATCGAGACGCATGTCGGATTCCTGGATCCGAACGAAGCCGTTGATCGACGAGCCATCGAAGTAAATCCCCTCGGTAAACGCCTTCTCGGCCTGGTCGGCCGGGATCGAGACGTTTTTCGGTGTCCCCAGAATGTCGGTAAACTGGAGACGCAGGAAATCTACACCTTCGTCCTCGATTTCGTCGAGGACATCCTCTGCTTTTTCAGATAGGTTTTCGGTTGTCATCTTTCGACACCTGATACGGAGAGCGGCATACACTAAAGTACCCACATATTGTGCAATCCTTGCCGTCTATGAGGAGAACTGTATATTCGTAAAATTATAATGGGTGGCCTACGTTTTCTCCATTGATGACGTATGAAAATCTAGACCGAAAGTTGGTGAATGCACTTCTGGGTGATGGGCGAGCGAGTCTGCGAAGTCTCGCGGAGGACCTTGATGTCTCCGTAACGACAGTTTCGAACCACCTCTCAGATCTCGAAGAGCAAGGGATTATCCAGGGGTACACACCGAAGGTGGATTACGATGCGTTGGGGTACGACGTGACAGCTATTCTCCAGCTGAAAGTCGAGGGGGACGCGCTGGTAGACGTGACGAAACGCCTCGCCGACCACCACCAGATGGTCAGCGTCTACGAGACAACGGGGGATCACGACATCATCGCGATCGGCAAGTTCCACGACACGGACGATATGAACGACACGATCAAACGACTCCTGACCGAGCCGGAGATCAAAGAGTCGAACACGAGTGTCGTGTTGAACCCCGAAAAGGAACACGAACAGTTCGAACTGGACGTGAACTGATACTCATTATTAGGAGTCTGTACCACACCAGGTAACATACACGGTAGCTGTCGGGGCCCGCTGTGGCACGATCACGAACATGACCGCAACACTCAGTATGACGAATCTTCTTTACTGACGGGTCACCTACTGTGTGTATGGCCACTGATGGGGGGGAGCCACCGCACGACATCTCGGAGGATGAGCCCCTCACAGACACCGAGAGCCAACAGCCGCCAGTATCAGATCAGCAGCCGTCGGTATCCGAGACGGATCCGCGCGCGCGAACACATCCTGTTGTCGGCTCACTGGTGGCTGCTCTCCCGGGTTCGGACGGGGAGACCGCCGAAAAATGCGGAATCGCGCTCTGTCTGATCGCACGGAGCCAGCGATCGAAGGTGTCGGTGATCATCGGCCTGCTCGTCGAGCAGGTGGCTACCGATCCCGGCTCCGAGGCAGTTTGTCGCACACTCGCGACGCTGATCGGTGATCACGGCCGCGAGATACGTGGTGCGCTGATGACCGAAACCAGCTACGGTGAGGCCAGACGGCTCTATGGCTTGCTCGAACACACCGAGCCCTGGGAGCTATCCGCAGTCGAAGTCGAGCCCGACGCAGCAGACGGTGCAGCGCCCTCGTTTTTCAGCGCCGTCCTGCGGCTGGTCGAACTCGACAGCCAGGGGCGTGACCCGCTCGATAGCGACGCCTGGACCCGATTCATTCAGCGACTCCCCGGCGAGGGTGGTGAGGGGGCAAGCGACCAGGAGATAGAGCGCGCAGCAGCCCGAAAGCAGAGCCGTCCACGGGGAGACCGGAAACGACACAGGCGAATCCAGCAGATCGCACACTCCCAGACGTTTCTCGCAATCGAAGCCCGCAGCCGCTTCGACGAACTCGAGGTGCTCTCCCCGCTGAGAAGACACCGGTTTGCGCGGACGATCCGGGCACGCGGACGGATCGGTGCCGAGGAGTACGCGCTGTTGATCCGACTCTGTCACCAGCACAATGCACCGGCGTTTCGACGGCGGCTCACCGACGCCCTCCGTGAGTGGGCACGCCTCGACACCACCGGTGTTGTCCGTGTCCTCGACTGGGGGCCCACCCCGCGGCCGTGGATCGCAACAGCGGTTTTCGAGGGCCAACTCAGCGCCCACGGCCGACTCTCTCGCACTGATGCGCTCGACCACGGACGTGTGCTGACGCGAGCGCTCGTCGAGCTTCACTCGGCCGGTGTCGTCCACGGTGGAATCGATCCGGGGACTGTCAGATACCCGCCGAATACGCTCGATGGCGTCGCCGACCCAATGCTCGACAACGTTGGTTTGCTTCCCGTCTACCGGCGGGCAGGCGACCCGGATCAGTATCTCGACAGACGGTATGCAGCCCCGGAGCAGTTCGACGATCGGTACGGGCGTGTGGATCACTCGACGGACATCTACCAGCTCGGGATGGTGCTGTACCGGGCACTGACCGGGAATCATCCGTTTGCGGACGGCGGGGAGATTGTCGAGCAGGTCTGCCATCAGCAACTGGACGTGCCCTCCACTGTCGTTCCGGATCTCCCGGCTGGAATCGACGAGATCGTCGAGAAAGCAACGTCAAAAGAGAAGCTTACTCGCTACGAGACCGCAGTACAGTTTCACCACGAGCTACGAGCGCTTTCCGAGTAGTGTTGATGCGTAGTTCCCTACTTCAGTAACTACGAACCCCGCTTCTCATAGCGTTTCCGTGCCCGCAGAAGCGTCAGCTACTCGTTTTGGAACAAAAATAAAATCGTTCGGTCGAGTTATCCAACAGCGGTCTCGAAAGCAGCGTGAGTGGCCGAGCTTACATCGCGCCGCCCATGCCACCCATGCCACCCATGCCGCCGCCCATGCCGCCCATACCGCCGCCTGGGCCGCCTGGGGCGTCGTCTTCGTCGTCGTCACCCTGGCCACCTTTCAGGTCACCAGCGGCGATCACGTCGTCGATGCGAAGCAGCATGACGGCTGCTTCGGTTGCGCTCTCGACAGCCTGGGTTTTGACACGGAGTGGCTCGACAGCCGTCCCTTCGATGTCTGCGACCGTGCCAGCCTCGGCGTCGAGACCGGTGTTTCCGTTACCCTTGTCGTGTTCGCTGCGGAGTTCGACCAGCGAGTCGATCGGATCCATCCCGGCGTTCTCGGCGAGCGTTCGCGGGATGACCTCGATGGCGTCGGCGAAGGCTTCGATGGCGAGCTGTTCACGGCCACCGACGCTGTCTGCGAAGTCACGCAGTTCGAGCGAGAGCGCCGTCTCGGGTGCACCGCCACCGACGAGCACCTTGCCGTCCTCGTAGGTTGCGGCGACGACGCCGAGGGCGTCATCAACTGCGCGCTCGACCTCGTCGACGACGTGTTCGGTGCCGCCACGGAGGATCAGCGACACAGCCTTTGCGTCTTCGACTTCCTCGACGAAGATCTTCTCGTCGCCAGCGAGCTCTTTCTCTGCAACGGAGCCCGCAAAGCCGAGATCCTCGGCGGTGATGTCCTGGATATTCGAGACGACCGAGGCACCCGTCGAGCGGGCGAGCGCCTGGATATCTGACTTTTTCGCGCGGCGGACAGCGAGAATACCCTCTTCGGCGAGGTAGTGCTGGGCCATGTCGTCGATGCCTTTCTGACAGAAGACAACGTCAGCACCGGATGCGGCGATCGCGTCGACCATCTCGCGGAGCTGTTTTTCTTCCTGGTCGAGGAACTCCTGGAGCTGGTCTGGGTCGGAGACATTGACCTCGGCGTCGAGTTCTGTCTCTGGGACCTCGATCGCGGTGTCGAGCAGCGCGATATCTGCGTCTTCTTTGAGCTGTGGCATGTTGTCGTGGACGCGGGATTTGTCCACGATGACGCCCTCGACGAGATCGGACTCGTCGATGGAACCGCCGACAACTGTCTCGACTTTGATGTTGTTCGTGTCGACAACGCCGTCTTCGGCGACAGCCTGGACCGCACGGACGATGAGCTCGGCGAGGTGGTCTTTGGCGCTCTCTGCACCCTTGCCGGTCATCGCCGTCCGGGCGACACTCTCGAGTGAGTCGGTGTCGCTGCCCTCGACATCTGTCGCCTGCTCGGTGAGGAACTCTTTTGCGTGCTCGGCGGCCTGGCGGTAGCCCTGGGCCATGATCGTCGCGTGGATATCCTGGTCGAGGAGTTCTTCTGCCTTCGAGAGCAGCTCTCCTGCGATGACCACTGCCGTGGTCGTCCCGTCGCCGACCTCGTCTTCCTGGGTCTGGGCAACTTCGACGACCATGTTGGCTGCAGGATGTTCGATGTCCATCTCGTCGAGAATCGTCACACCGTCGTTCGTGACGACGACACTGCCCGAGGAATCGACGAGCATCTTGTCCATCCCCTTCGGACCGAGCGTCGTCCGAACGGACTCGGCGACGGCCTTGCCGGCCGTAACGTTCATCGATTGTGCGTCCTTTCCGGATGTGCGCTGGCTGTCATCCGAAAGTACAATAAGCGGCTGGTTACCCATCTGCTGAGCCATAATCACTCGAAGATTGATTGTGATTCTATATAAATGTAACGGATATGTATGCGTGAGTGGGTCACATACCACAGCGTCCCGTGGTCCAGAACCGGGGGCGAATTCTATTTATATACCAAAATAGCGTTGTTGTGGGGACAGCGCCTGATAGTTGTCTGTTGTTTTTGATTTAATCGTTTTAGGTAAAATTACGTATTTATGTCTGTACATCAAAGCACCTGAAGTGGGCTGGACACCGTACCTGATCGGGTCGCTCGTCTTTATAAACGGGATGATACTGACAGGTATCGGTGTCTATGCGCTTCGCAATCGGCCAGATCCGATGGCCTGGCCGCTTGCACTGTTGACCTTCGCCGGCGCAAGCTGGGCGTTTCCACAGGCGATTAGCTTTCTTTATGCGAACGAGTCGGCGACAGTTGTGCTGTATGCGCTTGCTGTGCCGGGACAGAATCTAATTCCACTCGCCTATTTCATCCTGGCGCTACGCTACGCCGGCTACGACGAGTGGCTCTCTCGGCGGGTGCTTGTAGCGTTGAGTATCTTCCCGTCGGTGACGATCGTCTCCGCCTGGTCCAGCCAGTACAACGACCTGCTCTGGCGGGAAACGGGCGTCGAGATGCTCTACGGCGTGATGGTGTTCGCACCCGAGTTTGGCCCCTGGTACTGGCTCAATCTCAGCTACGTCTACATACTCATTCTCGTCTCACTCGGTGTGTTCGCCTCGGTCGTCATCAGATCCGGGCCGATCTACAGAAAACAGGCGCTGTTGATGCTTCTTGGCGGGCTGGCGCCGACAGTCATAAATATCCTGTTCACCGTCGGTCCGGATTCGCTGTTGCGGTTCGATCTGACGACAGTGACCCTGACAGTTTCGGGGCTCACCTTCGCCGCAGCACTGTTTCGGTACGATGTCCTCAACCTGTCGCCCGCCGCCTACCGGAACGTCTCGGAGATTTTCGGTGACGGGGTACTCATCTTCGACGACGGCGGGATACTGCTGGAGTCGAACGCCCGCGCTGGCGAGATCCTTGATGTGACACTTGCGGCCGGGATGGATGCAGAGGCGATCTTTGACGGGGGGCTCGGCGAGGTCGATGGAACGGTGCTGTCGGCTGCGAACGGACGGGAGTTCTACATGGCCCGGTGCTCGCCACTCCAGGGCCACAAAGACCGCGTCGTCGGCCACGTTGTCGTCATCAGAAACATTACAGAGCTCAAAGAACACGAACAACGCCTCTCGGTGACAAACCGCGTGTTGCGCCACAACCTCCGGACCGAGCTCAACATCATCTACGGCTACGCGGAGACACTCGACGAGAAGGTCGCAAACGGCTACAACGAGATCGACCAGATCCAGGATGCAGCAGGCCGACTCGAAGCGGTTGGGGAGAACGCCCGGCATATCCAGTCGTGGATGGACCGAACAGAGAGTTCGCTTCGCCCGGCCGATGCGACGGCAGTGCTCGAACAGGTCGTTTCCCGGTACCGCGAGCAGTACCCGGCGGCAACGATCAGCCTGCAACTCTCCGGGCGTCTCGAGGTCGCTGTTCACGACCCGGAGCAACTCGAAACGGTGTTTGCAAACGTGATCGAGAACGCGATCAAGCACAACGACCGGGCCGAGCCCGTCGTCGAGATCGCCACAGAACAGACAGCAGAGACGATCACGTTTCGGTTCGCAGACGACGGCCCTGGCATTCCGCCTGAAGAGCGGACAATTCTCTCGCGGGCACAGGAGACAAAACTCGAACACGGAAGCAGTCTTGGGCTGTGGGTGATCAACTGGCTCACTACGGCGGTCGGTGGCACAGTCGAGTTCGCGGAGAACGATCCACGGGGAACGGTCGTCGTGATCCGACTGCAGCGGCCTGCTTAATAAAGCACAGTTTCGCTGTCGTAGGAGCCGAGCCGACGGACCCAGCCGTCCTCGGCGATCGTTTCGATCACGTCGAGTGCATCCTGGGCCCGGTCTTCGTACAGCCCGGCAGCGATGTCGATGTGGAAGACGTAGTCGCCGAGTCGCTCCCCGCTCGGGCGTGACTCGACGCGAGTGAGGTTGATATCCCGGTCAGCGAATGGATCGAGCAGCTCCAACAGGAGTCCGGGGTAGTCGTCGTTCGGGTAGACAATAAAGGAGGTTTTGCTGCCGGCCTGGCTGCGGGCCGAGGGTGGCGCAACGACGAGAAACCGGGTCGCATTCGAGCTTCTGTCCTGGATATCCTCGGCGAGGACACGCAGGGACTCGCCGTTGTCGGCGTTTGCGGGGTGGCCAATCGCAGCTACCGTCGGATCGTCGCGTGCGCGCTCGACACCACGGGCAGTGCTGGCGACAGCTTCCAGCTCTGCGGACGGATAGTTCGTTTCGAGATACGAACGGCACTGAGCAAGCGCCTGGGCGTGGCTTGCGATTGTCCCAAAGGAGTCATCCTGTGCGAGCAGTGCGTGACGGATCGGTGTGATGATCTCCTTGACGACAGCAACATCGTACTCGGCGAGCGCATCGAGTGATTCGGTGACCGAGCCCTCGATGCTGTTTTCGACGGGGACGACACCGCGGTCGTACTCGCCGTTGGCGATCGATTCGATAATCGAGGTGACTGACTCGGTAAAGTGGATCTGCTCGTCGTCGGCGACGGCGCTTGCTGCGCGATGTGAGTAGGTACCGGCTGGCCCAAGCGTGAGTGCCTGCATACTGGCGGCTACTGGACACGCGAGTAAAAACGACCCGGTCACCGCTCTCGTGCCGGAGATCCGAGAGAGTTCCCAGACCACATCGACTAACCTGCCCATTCGTTTTACCATCACCGAATATAAGGAATATAACTGATTTCGAGAGGATATTAATTGGACAATCTTTTACTGTTGTGCGATAATTGAGGAAATGTAGACAGCGAATGTACGATAGCATTCTCTTTCCGACAGATGGAAGCGACAGCGCAAAGAAAGCGTTCGAACACGCACTCACACTCGCCAAACAGTTTGATGCGACACTGCACGTGCTGTATGTAGTGAATACAACCTACAGAGATTCTGGTGCGACCGGGACATCGTTCAACGATCTCCGCGAGAGAGGCCAGAGCGCAACCGAGGAGTGTCAGGCCGAAGCAGAGAAAGCCGGTGTCGAGACAGAGCTTCACGTCGAGGATGGCGACCCCTACAGGGAGATCATCGAGGTGGGCAAACCGATGGACGTGATCGTGATGGCGACGCGTGGACGAAGCGGAATCGACAGATACCTGCTGGGAAGCGTTACGGAAAAAGTCGTTCGAACCTCCGATACGCCCGTCTTTACTGTTCGATCACCGGTCGCGGAGTAGCTACTCGATGTGAATCGCCGGGCGGAACGGAACCGCCTGTGATGCCTTTCCTGCCGGATCCTCGACATCGTCGCCGGCATCGAACAGCTCGACGGTCGCGTCGAACTCACGCTCGAAGAACTCACGAGCAGCAGTATACACCGCCAGCTCGTCGACCTCGGCGAGTGCATCGACTCGTGTGTCGTCGCGTTCACGGACGTACTCGACGAGTTCCTGGACGAGGTCGTTGACAGCGTTGCCTTTCTCGCGAAGCGTTTCGTCTTGCATCACCTCGCTCATCACCGCCCCAACGTCGGTGCCGGTCTGGCGGACTGTCTGAAACACGTCACGTTTCCACTCGGGAGCCACGTAGAGCCGGACCGTCTCCGGATCGGTGCCGGTCACGTCGATGATGTCGTGAATATCCTCGGTCACGTCCTCGACGAGCTGTTCGCGGACGTTTGTCACCGGTGACTGGAAGACTGGATCGGGCTCCGGCCAGGCTGCCGCTTCCGCCGGCTCGCCGGTAAGTTGTTCGTGGAGTTCATTCGCCATGAACGGCACGAACGGTGCAAGCAGTCGGAGTCGGACACGGAGCACCTCCCGGAGAGCCCACGTTGCCCCGGCGCGGTCGAGATCGGCACGCCGGCGATACCACTTGAGGGTCTCTTCGAACTGGTAGAACGCGTGCTGGCTCGCTGTCCGGGTCTCGTAGCGCTCCAGTGCCTCGGTCGTCTCCTCGATCGTTGTCTGGAGTTCCGAGAGCAGCCACTCGTCGATGTGTTCGAGTTGCTCGTCGGCATCCGCAGGAACAGTGGTCTCGATCGTCTCCTGGGCACGGCTCCAGAACCGGTCGAGCTGATCGCGTGTGTCGCCAACAAGCTCGCCACGCCAGTCGAAATCCTGCCACGGCTCTGCGGAGTTCAACAGGAAAAACCGGACGGTGTCGGCACCGTAGCGCTCGATCGCCTCGCCGGGCAAGACGACGTGACCCTTCGAGGATGACATCTTCTCGCCTTCGAGCAGCCCCATCCCCATGATGGTGATTCCCTGGGGCCACTGTGGCTCGTCGAACAGTTCGGCGTGGTGATAGAGGAAGAAGGTAAGATGGTTCTGGATGAGATCGTTCGCCGAACACCGCACGTCGACGGGATACCAGTACTCCCACTCCTCGCGGAGTGCAGCCGCGTCGTCTGCGGGGTCTCGTGTCTCTTCGACACCCGGCACGTCGCCGTTCTCGACGGCGTCAGCTCCATAAAAGAGCGTATCGAAGAAGGTCCGGTCGAGATCCTCGAGTGGCACGTCGTCGATGAGATGGGAAATCGTGTAATAGGACATGTAGATCGTCGAGTCCGACAGCGGCTCGATAACGAACTCGTCGTCCCAGGGCAGTTTCGTCCCGAGCCCGTAGTTGCGAATGCAGGGCCACTCTTCGAGCCAGTCGATCGTGTGGGTGTACTGCTCGCGGGTGTTTTCTGGAATGCACTCCATATTCTCGACGACACGGCTCGCCTTTGCCTGCCACTGTTCGTCGTTGTAGCGCAAAAACCAGGTGTCCTGATAAGCGACGACAACCTTCCCGCCCGCACGCGAGATGACTGGCTCCGGGAAGTCGTACATCCGGCCAAAGGCACCCTCGGACTGGTAGCGTTCTTTGAGTTGCTCGCGCACGTCGGCGATGATCTTGCCACCGAACTCACCGTAGGAGTCATGCAGTTTGCCCTTGTGGAACTCGTCGTTGTACAGCTCTTTGGTGACTGCGGCGAGCTCGGGATCCTCGCTCGAATCGATCCCTGCCGCCTCGACGGCTGATCTGGCCGGGATCTCGCCGTAGCCCTCGACCGCCAGAATCGGAACCGGTTCGATCGCTCGCACGTCAGCGGGATCGATACCGTAGGCTTCGAGGTCGTCGGCGCGGGCTTTCGCCTCCTGCAAGGCGATGTAGTCGTCCGGTGAGTGTGCTGGCACAGACATCACGACGCCGGTCGCCGAGTCCGGGTCGACAAAGCCTGCGGGAAGGATGCAAATCTCGTCACCAGTCACCGGATTCTCGACGGACCTCCCCACGAGTTCCTCACCAGCAACGGTCCGTTCGACGGTGACCTCGTGATCCTGCAAGGAGAGCTTTTCTGTGGCTTCCTCGCTGACGATCCAGCGCTCGCCGTCGACGGTCGCCTCCGCATACGTCGAGTCGGGGTCGACGTAGGCGTTCGTGACACCACGGACCGTTTCTGGCCGAAGCGTCGCCATCGGGTAGATGGTGTCTCCAGACTGGAAGCGGATAAGTGAGTAGTCCTGGTAGTCGACGTCCTCGCCTTCGAGGAGATCGTGTGTCGTCACGGCGTTTTCCTGCTCGGTACAGTATTTGACCGGGTGGAGTCCTTTCTCCAGCAGGCCGCGGTCTTTCAGGCTCTCGTACTGCCAGGTGATGAACTTCGAGTAGCGGTCGTCGTTGGTAGTGAACTCGCGTCGCCAGTCGATCGAGAGTCCAAGCGAGTTCATCCCGCGTTTGTAGCTCGCGTCGGCGTCCTCGATGAAATAGCGGGCAAACCCCATCGGCGTTTCAAGATCCTGCAGATCGGATTCGGGGACACCGAAGGCGTTTTGCAGGCTGTCGATCTGTGACTGCTCGCCTTTTTTCAGTCGCTCGACAGCGCCGACGATCGGCGTGCCGGTGACGTGCCAGGCGATCGGAAAGAGGACGTTGTCGCCCTGGAGTCGTCGGTACCGGGCGTAGACATCCGGTACGGTGTAGGTGCGGGCGTGACCGATATGCATCCCACCGCTTGGATACGGGTAGGGAACGGTGATGAACGTCGCCTCACCGTCGCCGGGATCGGCCTCGTACCGGCCGTTCTCGGCCCAGCGCTCGCGCCAGCGCGATTCAATTTCCTGTGGCTCGTACTCCATACGTCTCGGTCAGCGTCCCTGCATTAAAATACCTGCCACCTTCAGTTCGCCCCGTCGCAGTCACTATCCAGACACCGCCTGCCGCTCGCTGTCTCGAAGACTGGCAGTCCACACGCACAGTGTCCCTCGTGAGTTCCGGTCGGGAACGAGTACGCCGTCTCGCAGTCAGGATAGGCATCACAGCCGAGCAGTAAGCGACCACGATACAACACCCGCAGCTGTCCGGTACAGTCCGGGCAGTCCCAGTCCCGATCGAATTCGGCTCGGACCCGTTCAGTCAGCGAGTCACAGGACGGACAGAGGACGAACGAACGGCCACGGTCGACTCGTACACGCGGGAGTCCGCAGTCAGTGCAGTCGTCGTCGAGCACCGTTGCAGTCGGTGGGATCGTGTGTTCTTCGGCGCAGTCCGGACAGGAGAGCGTTCCGTTCGCGCGGACGAACGTCGCCGCACACGCTGGACAGTCGCCGACAGGTATGCCGGCCGCCCCCAGCGGATACTGCCCCTGTATGGTTGCCTCGTGGACGGTGACACGAAGTGATTGCTCGCCGTCGCGAGCGGCAACCGTCTCACCAGTGACGGTGACCGACTCCGGTCGTGTGAGCCAGGCGACCGGCTGGTAGCCATCCGCGTCGTGGACGAGCACGGTGTTGTCGGGCTTGATGAGGAGGATCATATCGCCGTGTTGTTCCTGTTCCCTGGTTCCTTCGAAAACTGTGGTACAGCGGCCAGCGATGACGTGGGCGGACTCGGGCATGGGTCGTGCTGGTCTCGTTTTCGGATATAAATGTACGTCGAGATTCGGAAGTCAGGCAGAGACAGCGTCGTCAGTTGGCTGTGGTGTCGAGATTTCGAGACTGACCTCGATAGTGTCGTACGGAACGAACGGGCGTTTTGCACGCCCATCCTGTTCGTAGTGAACGATATCATACTCGGCAAGCACTCCCAGGTCGTCGTGAACGGATTTGATATCACGGTCGAGCCGTTCGGCCAATCGCCGGATGCTATCCGGTTTATCAGCCATAATGCTCTGGAGTAGTTCGACACGGCGGTCGGTCAGTAAGGCCCGGAGATCACTCGGGTTCTGGAAGTTGATGACGTGTGGCACGTCTTCGCCCGCCTCCCACCGATCCAGACGATCAAGAGCGTCTTTACGGTGTTTCGCTTCGGTCTCGGAAGTGATCCGGAGAACTGACGGATACTCATCCGCGGGACGGTTTTCAAGAAAGCCTGCCTCTGCCTCATCCATCACGATTTCCTCCTCGGGGTCGGCACCGTTGCTGTCATTGGGCGTACTCTGGGTGTTTTTGGTTGGTTTGTCAGTCATGGTTGATCACCACTGCGGAGCGCGTCCATCCGCTCGTAAAATTTCTGGATGTGGTCTTTCGAGCCAGTATACTCGATATCGTTGTATACCGGTCGACGGAACAGTTGATAATTCCACCCGATACACGGTATCGGTGATATCTATCACGACTTCCGTCGACCGGTATAGACACCATCGGATGTGTGGTAGTGGTGGCGATCCACACCCGGATGGTCCGGAAAGTTATCGAACCGTAAGAGAGTTCGACCATCTTCGGCCATATACTGGAAACGATATTTGATTCCCTCCGGATAATCGTCGCTTTGTGGGATATCGGTTACGACCATCTCATACCGCGACCCATCCTCGTAGGTGTCTGAGTCTTCGTAGATGACTGTCGATCCCATTGCTACGACTTATGTTGGTATAGTAGACCAACAAATGATAACTCTTTTTGTTGGTATGAGACACCAACATTCTTATTTCGAAAGACACTCATGAGGATCTACTAGTAGTTATCTAGTGCTGTCGGGCTTGATCAGGAGGATCATATCGCCGTGCTGCTCTTGTTCTCTGGTTCCCTCGAAGACAGTGCTGCAGCGGCCGGCGATGACGTGGGCTTTGTGGCATGGCCCGGACTGGTCCCATGATCGGATATAAAAATCAGGAAGCGACGAATGATGGAGGTAGTGCTGGGTCAAAATCACACCGTTGCTCATTCGCTCCAGAATGCCTCGATCCGCTCATCGAGTCGGGTGAGAACGGTGGCAAGTACGCCCCGCCATTCGCCCGGATATTCACTGTCCTCGCCTGGCGTCGGTGCGTCAGGAGGCGGATGGAAGTGCTCACGTGTGTTGTGGTCGTTTGGGTGACGGTCCCAGCGACACTCCAAGGAGTCGCCTGTCTGGTACTGCTCGGTATAATGAATGCTGAAGTCGTCGTTCTCGAACCACCGGATCTGAAGAGACGCGCTCGAAACCCCGCCAGGAAAGTACCCAAGGTCGTACGCAGCGACGACGGCGTTCGGTGCATGCGCGGGACGGGCTTTGACCGTGTCGAAGCGCGCGCTTCGAGTAAGGTGTGCAGTAATCCGGTCGAGAATCTCGGTGTCGATGGGACCGGTCGTTGGCGGGTCAGTGGGTGGCTCAGGCATCGATGTGGCCGGAACTGTTCCCGTGGCCCGGACGGTCGCGCCGCGCTGCGTCGAGGAGAGCTGCTCTGCGTTCGAGCGTTTTCCACTCGGAGAGTGCTTCCCACGCGGCTTCAGTTGCCATCTCTTGACTGGCTTCGACGAGGGCGACGGCGTCGGGATCGTCCGCGTCGAACTGGTCTCTGTAGGTTTCGATCTGGTCGATGGCATCAGATAGCGCTTCGACGATCTCCCGATCAGAGTGGTCCTCGCGGATGCGATTGATGCGTCGCCACTGGAAGTACGCGTCGTTCCGGTCGTATCGAACGGGGCGACCGTCGTGGCGGTGAACCATGCCCATCTCGTCGAACCATTCGAGATACTCTCGGGCTGTCTCGGTATCGCAGTCAGCGAGGTCAGCGATCTCAGAAACCTTTGTTGGAGTTCGCAGTCCGGTAACGACATCGAGGAGTCGCTCGCGAATCGGTCCGGTCTTGAGCAACGAGTCAGGCGACTCCAGTTCGTCGATCTCCGGCCGTGAATCGTCGCCAGCGTATGCGTCGTTCGGAATATCAGTGATATCCATCTGTGCCCTCCCTCCTGTGAGTTAGTGTGTGAGGTGACATATATCTACTGCTCACTGAATTATTTCAGTTCCATGCTTGTGGCGGAGCCACGCTGCTCGTGTGTCCGAAAAGACAGTACTGCAGCGGCCAGCGATGACGTGGGCTTTGTCGCATGGCCCGGACTGGTCCCGTGATCGGATATAAAAATCAGGAAAAAGCAGTGACCAAAATCAGTCCCAGAGTGTACTCTCTGTGGTAAATTCACCGTCGCTCGTTACGATTGCCTCTGTGCCCCGAACACGGTGATTCGCAATTAGCAGTGCATCGTGGAGGGTGTGATGGTCAATGAGGCTTCCGTACACTGCCAGATCTTGTTCGTCGGTTGGTGCGATCTGTACTGGCCCATCGTTGACGAGTCCTCGTAGTACCGCATTTGGTGTTGTCTCGACTTCGATCCCCGCAATCTTGCCTTTGTTGACCGCCGCCCAGATGGCCTCGCTCACAGTCACAGTCGGTGCTTCGAGCACATCCACTCCCTTCTCAGCCCGCCGGAACACATCGTCTGCTGCTGGCGGGAGTCGGTCAACGAGATAGCGAGCCATCGCCACGCCATCGACAGTGTATCGCGTCATTCCGGTGTCCACTCGGTCTGCCGGTTCTCGCGGATCTCTTCGTGCATCTCCCTTGCCATCTCCTCTCGCGTCTGTTCTGACACATCGTCGTCGACGAGCATTCCACGCCCTGCTGAACGGGTCGTCTTCCTGACTTTGATGCCGTCGTCAGTCTTCTGCCAGAGCAGTTCGTCGCCCTCTTCGAGCCCAAACTCCTCACGTAGCTCTTTCGGGATCGTAACTTGCCCCTTTCGCGTGATCCGGGTCGTCTCCCCGTCGGTGTTGTTCTCGGTGCTCATGTGCAGTACTACACGTAGTAGTACCTAAGTGTTGGGCCTGCTCACGGGCGCTGCCCGTTCGCTTTTTGTTGTGGAGCCACGCTGTTCGTGTGTTCTCTCGGAGACGGTCGTACAGCCGCCAGTGATGACGTAGGATTTGTGCCATGGCCTGTGTTGGTTCCGTGATCAGATATAAAAATCAGGAAGTGACGAGCAATAACCGTCACACCTGTCGAAGCTGCGCTCCCTACCTGAACGGGTTCGTTGCTGTTTCGAGGCGCTTGATGCCCTCAACAGTGTCAAAGTCGTCGTCAAACGAATACAGGTACTCGATCCCCTCTCGTTTCATGTACGCAGCGACCGTCGCGTCCCCAAACGACAGCCCTTCGTAGGTCTGGAACAGTGACAGGGCGCTGCTGAAATCTTTCTGTGCCGCGTGCAGTACCTCGAAGCCAGCAGACTGGTTCAGCCGCTCGTATGTCTCGACTGCCTTCTGATGGCGCTTTCGCTCGTGTATCCAGTTGAGCGTTTCGAGCATGATATAGTTCGTCACTCGCCCCGTCGGGAGGTTGCCGTGATCCATCTCACGGACGATTTCCATTGCAACGTCGTGATGTTCGTCATCGACATCTGCCATTCCAATGAGAACGCCCGTATCGACGACTGCAACTGCCATCAACTTCTCTCCACAGAGGCAGAGTCCTCCTCGTGACCGGCAAGGTCATGTGTTTCAGACCCGTCGCCGCCCATCGACACAGGCTCGAAGTCATCGAACGCTCCGTAGCGCTGTTTAACCACCTCGACAGAGAGGTTCCCCTCCTTGTCAGTGTCCCACCGGAGTTTGTCCCCGGCCTCGATATCAAGACGATCCCGGAGTGACGCTGGGATCGTGACCATCCCTCGGTCACTGACCTTTGTCTCCTCGGTTGCCATACTCGACGGTAGACGCCTTGTAATGATACATGTTACGCCACATGTGAAATCAGTTAGCAGGCTTTTCAATCGTGAGTTTTCCAACATAGCCCGGGCTGGTTCCGTGATCAGATATAAAAATCAGGAAGTAGCGAATCCAGCGGGGTATGCTGGTAGCTGAGCGTATTTCAAAGCCTGCCAGACAACGCACAAGAGACAGCGGTGCCATGCAGCATTCGCAAGTAGTTGACTTTCACATTTCCAACCCATACTGTAGGGGTATGACGGATGAGTTTGATTTCCTCGATGTGACCATGCGAGGTCCGGGCGACCCGGAGGTGGTGGTTGTCGGCGGCGTCCACGGCAGCGAAAAAAGCGGCGTCCGAGCGGTCCGCCGCCTGCGTGAGACCGAACTTGACCTCCAGCGGGGTGTCGCCTTCGTGCTCGCCAATCCACCCGCGATTGCGGCAGGCGAACGGTATCTCGACTCGGATCTCAACCGCGTATTCCCCGGCGACCCGGACGGCAATCGAGAGGAGCGAATCGCCGCTGAGCTCTGTGATTTCGTCGACGGTCGAACCACGCTCTCGCTGCACGGTACCGAAGCAAAACCAACCCCGTTCGCGTTGATCCACAGCGCCAACGAACGCGAGTTCGAACTGGCTTCGCAGCTGCCGGTACCCCACGTCGTCGATCACTGGGGAGTGAACGAGCAGACGATAACAACCTGTGGCTTCAGTGTCGAAATCGAACTCGCCTCGGAGGACTCGGAGCAAGCAGCGACGGAGGCCGAGTATCAGGCCCGGGCGTTTCTCAAACGGGTGGATGCGCTTCCCGGTGATCCGCCCGATGCTGACCCGGACTTTTTCCACATGGATGAGCCCGTTCCAAATGACGCTGAGCGAACCTACGAGCTCTCCGTCGAGAACTTCGAACAGGTTCCCGCAGGAACGAACTATGCCAGCGTCGACGGGCAACCCCTGACTGCCGAGGGGTCCTTCTGGCCAATCATGATGTCCGAACAGGGCTCCTCAGAGATTCTCGGCTACAAGGGGCACAAAATCGGTGAATCGCTTTCGGAGATCAAAGACAGCTGGCTTGGTGAGGACCGAAAATCCCGACAGTCCGAATAGAGTCGGTGATCTGTATTACTGCCCTCAAAGGAAATTATACCGTCATATCCACGGAAGAGGAGCTCTCCTCTGCCTTCTGTAATCTCTTGACATCCTCTTCGAGCCGTTGTGCATAGTGGAGGCGGAGTGACCGGGCTTTCTCCCGCGAAATATAGCCATGATTCGCAAGCTCCCGAGTGAGTGGCGAATACGCCTCGACGGTGAATCCCATCCCGCGAAGATAGCCAGTCACAGCTGGTGATTTGACCCCTCTGTGGATGGCAACGTCGGCAGTATGACGAAGCGCATCGAACGCTGGAAGGACGAGTTCGTCACCACTCGCACCGACCTGTTCTCTCCCAATACGGACGTTTTTGTGGTGTAGTTGCTCCATGAGATCCTCCATCTCCGCAAGCAGTCTGAAACTCTCGCTGGGGAGTGTTGCATCTGGTGACCGACATTCGACAGTCGGCATCTCATCCCGCAATCGGACTGGCGTCCACACGACATCGTCGGGTGAGAAGTGTGCCTCGATCGTGGCCTCACTCTGACCGTTCGCTGTTGCAGCCGTTTTGAACTCCTCGTAGCGCCGGTCGAGTCGCCGCTTCCACTGGGCAACGGTGTCGGCATACTCCCAGAGCTGGCCGTGTTTGGGTAACTGTTCGTAGCATTTCTTCCGATACAGATACGCGCGGGCGCTGCTGGCAACTTGCTGTCCGCGGTAGTACGGCGATGCGTTGGCCAATGCAAGTGCCGGGTCGAGTGCCAGCAGCGTGTTGAGCTGATCAACGACGTTGCGCTGTTCGAAGTGGAAATGTGTCCCGGCACAGTGTTTCGCATACTCAAAGTTCGATCCAACGGCGGCTGCCTGAATATCTCCCCGCTCACTGTCTCCTTTCCGAATTGAATCGCAGTTGAGGGGAGTCGCAAGCGGCACTAACTGCTTGTTACGGTCTGCAGCCAGCGACAGTATCTCGTCCAGTTCCTCGATGAACGTTCGTCGAAGCTCATCGACTGTGTCACACGGCGGTGTTTTCAACTCGAACAGACAATCGACGAACTCGGTTTCAGCGAATACTGAGCTTTCAGTGAGAGCGCCCGTCTCTGTAAGGGCACCCGTCTCGTCGATCACCCAGTACTCGACTTCGATACTCTTTTGCATACTATTGATCTGATCTGCTGATCCGGCTGTTGTCTCTGTTCAGTACTGGAGATCGCCCCAACGAGGATTGACCCCCTGTGGCCTATAGATGTCTTGAGTAGGTGAAAGAACGAGGCCTAATCTCTTAGTGTCCTGCGGTAACGACATCAAAGATTAATTACTATTCGATGATATAGATTTCAGGGATCACTGCTGGGTTGTCCGAATGCTGACGCCACGAGCAAACGGCCCGAAGCGCCGTCGACGGCGGGATTCGCTGTATCGAGATAGTTCCTCGTCAGCCCCGACAACGTTCCTGTTCCTGAGTCTTCCGTCCGGCATCCCAGCGGTCACCACAACGTCGCCATCGTTCGACCCGAACAGACGTTTGCCGAGATTCCCCACGGCGCTAATCCCACCGATTGTGCCGGTGACACCACCCAGTGTATACAGCAGTGTCTCTCCGTGTGGGTTTGTCTGTCACACTGTATTATCCGCTTGAAAGCGCTATAAAAATTGTGAGCAAAAAAATGTGAGTTTGCCCGGACTGGTCCCGCAATCTGATACAAAGATCAGGAAGCGACGAGTCATACTGTCGACTGTACATTCGGTACAGTATTTGCCACCCCGGGGTGACAGGATGTGTGATTTGCTTACAGCGAGGCAAACGCCATGCCGCTGATTTCGAACCGGCTCCCACCGGTGGACTCCTCTGTGACTGTG
>LKMJ01001010.1_pt1 | contig 23863 bp, 24 predicted proteins | sample 643391 | NCBI WGS metagenome assembly LKMJ01 (sample SAMN04112250, study PRJNA286221) | soda lake metagenome | biome: soda lake; feature: Kulunda Steppe; material: water; isolation source: sample PL-Br10 brine of Picturesque Lake | place: Russia: Kulunda steppe | collected 2010-07
AATCAACCTGTATTTCAACTGGACATCCAAATGCCCAGTTGATTCCCTGTTGTTTCAACTACCCAGTTGTTTCATGGTTGTTTCAATCATTTTCTGGTTGATTCCTGGTTGATGGTTGAATCAACCATGGTTGTTTCAACAGCCCAAACATTTCCGACGTTAGCAAGGTAAGGGTAACATACCTATACCTGCCAAAAAAGGGCAGCTTACCTGGTGCCTTAAGAAGCTGATGCATGACATGCATGCGGAGAGGCTGGCAAAATATAAAATTATTTTATTGGATTTTATTAAAATCCAATATTGGATTTTATTAATATCCAATATTGGATTTTATTAATATCCAATATTTGTAGACCGAGCTCATTCTTGTTCTACCTCAAGATAGAGCTTCATAGTCCACAAAACGTGTGTCCTTATTGAAGAAGGAAGTGCAAGACTGTAACAAAATAGGCCACCTTCTTGCAAATAATTAAAAAAGACGGAAGCCAATACCATTTGGGTATTCTATTAGCAAAATGACTCAGTCTGTTTGATTGAAAAGGAGCCATTAAGCAAAACGAAGCAGCATGCTTCTCGGCACATGGACTTGTCAATTAAGTCTACAGAATCAGCAAAATATATTTGACAGCATGCATGTTAGTGAGGCGCTATTGCTTCTGTCCCTCTTGCACATGCCTGCCACCTTGTGACTCCCTGTGCGCCTGCTGCAGCTGCTGCTGCTGCTGCTGGAAGTTGTGATGTGCTATTATGGCTTGCTGCCGCTGCTCCTGCTCTTGCTGGGCCAACCATTGTTGCCGCTCCATGCGTGCACGCTTCTCCTTCCGCTTTTTGAGCCGTGCCACCCTCCATGCACGGAAGTCAGGGTGCTTGCGGGAGAAGCTGTTGTTTGTCATTTTGAAAAGGTCCTTCAGGTTTGAGTCGGGGGCTGCACGCGTAGACACCAGGTACTCCATGCGAAGAGTGAGGTCCGTGGAATCGCGGAAGAAGAAAGCCATAAGCGAGGGTGTGATGCAATCAAAATCCTCCTGCCATTGCACCCTGCAAGTGCGTCAGGGGCAGTGACGGACCCGATTGGAGCAGCCGGACAAGGCGGCAGGGATAGCCTTCAAGCAACAGGTTGTGATTACCTGCATGGATGTCAGCTGCACTCAAAGAACAAGTGCTTAGGCTGTTGAGCTAGCTCACGAGGCCACCTCACAGGAAATCAGGGTCTCACACAGAAATGCCAAAGAGGCAAGATGAGATGCTACTACGAATACTTTTTTTCTGTGCAATACAAGGCCGTTGGTGAAGCTCACTTGCCCTCCTTGCAAGCGCACTGGCAGTGAGGTGTGTATGAGAATGGCGGGAGGAAGAAAGACAGGGAATGCTACATCCCAGGTCCTTCGCCATTGGATATCTCTGAGGTGGCGCTCATAAACATGCATGCTAGCAGCCAGGCCTCGCTTGAACTATCCAGATCTCTCTTGAAGTATGGAGTGCAGGTTGCAGGATGCTATTCTTGTTAGTTGGACAAAATGTGACTAACCTTGTATATGCTAAATGTCTCAGGTCATCAATCTTGCGTTCTAAGTTTGCTGTCTCCCAATTCAGTAGGATAGGCAGCTTACGGACCATTGTCCTCACAGCATCACGGCTGAAATGAACGACCTGCACACAAGACCAGAGATTTGGTGTGAGCTCGTTGTGCAATAGAAGGGCATGCAAGCCAAGACAGCCTGGTAAGAATGTTGTTTGTTGATGCAACTTTAAACGAGCTGCCAGAAAAATGCTTTTTGCAGGCAACTGCCCAGTAATTACTTGAAGGGAAAGGTTGCAAGGCTGCTGGGTTCAGCTTAGCCAGAGGTCTCCAGCCAAACCTGCATGGTTACCCCTACACCAAGAGACCTCGGGCTCATCGTGTAAGCGCCTAGGCACGTGCACCCTAAACACCACAGCGAGGTTTCAAGCTCACTACTTACCAGCTTTATGTACATGCCCTTGCACTGACAATGTTGGGTGAGGCACAATCCCTGCTAGACTCATTGCCTACCTTAGATACCTAGCTGCATCACTCCTGCTCTGCACAACCCACCTTGTGTATAGCATTGTAACGAGCACGGGTCTCCGAGGCTTCCATCAGAAAGATACCGGGATTCTTGCGGAGCACTGCATACAGCTCAATGGGCTTCAAGTCCAGCATAGAGCGCACATTCTCAGCACGGTCTGCCTGCACAAAAGGGAGGAGTTGAAGCAGTCCACTGTCAGGTATGAAGTAGATATATGCAGCATATTTGTCTATGATTTTGATGGATTTGCCATGCGCATGACGCACCAAGAGCAGTGGGTGCATTAAACAACTTAAAAGCAGGTGGAGCCCTTGGCAGGTGGTGAATTTCAGTGCCAGCTTGGTCGGCCACGTCTTGTTATCTAGCAGTGTGCGCAGGCGCAGGTCTTGATGACGCACCACCAACCCAAGAGTGGGTACAAGTACGCTAGATGCCTCACCAGTGTTTGGAAGTGAATGTTCAAAATAGCTGGCTGCCTCCTGATGATGTAGAAGCCCAGCTCTGCCCCAAATTTGTCAGCGAGCGCTTCTACAGTCTCAGTGACTTGATCGATGTCGGCCTCTATATCTGGAAGCCAGGCAGCCACGCGGCTAGGCAGTCGGGGGTACATAAGCACATTCTGGAAAAGGGCTTCCACCTGGCACAAGTGATGTAAGGTTCCAAGAATCCATTTCATAAACACACAGCATCATGGACATGTTTGTTGCACTTCTGAGCTCTGGTCAGCGAACAAGCCTTGATTACAAAGCTTCCTGGTTTGTATCTCTAAGCCTGCTCAAAATTGGCTTCAGTGGATAAGCTAGAGGAAAGAGTGACCAACGATGATACCGTGTGCTGGCTGAAAGCGCTGAGGTGTTTGCTCTGTATCTGACACATGCAAACTTCAATTTTTACCTCGTAAAAGGGATAGCAAGCGTGTGCGCGAACTACAGCTGGTGTGCCCGCATGCGTGCGCACATAAGCGATACTGCTACCTATTCCGACTGCAAACCCAAAGATTGTTTTGCAGCCAAGCACACCTTGAGGCAGTGCATATCTTCAGGAGAGCAGGGGGATGAACATGACACTCTTGTGTACTTGTAGTCCCAAGGCACGCCCCAGTGCTGGATTGTGTTGTCGTGCTGTGCTTGGGAGGGGGGCAATGGCGCTCTACTGCTGTTGCTGCTGGCACTCACATGGCTGTTAGCTCTCATACAATAAGATTCACAAGATGAAGGAGGAGGTCGGAGGAGAATGGTGCGGCAAGGGGGCCCCTGAATACCTGCAGAGCTGCTGCATGGTCCAGGCCTGGCTGGAAGCAGAATATGCTGGTATAACATAATTTCTTATAAACTATAGTTGTATGCATATACAGCTCTGTCAGCGTTCAACCAGCCCTAGCCTGCTATATTAAGGCCGGAATTTCCACGAAATTGATTGATGGCATTTTTTCGCCTCTGAATTGTTCGGTACCGGCAGGCATGGAGTTAGATCAGCGCTGGAGGGACTTGGACCTGTTGCTGCAGAGGCAGGGCAACCTCGTGGGACCCGGGTTTGAGGCATGCCCAGAGCTGAGGGAGTATATCCAGTCCGAGGACTGCAGGATCCTGTGCGTTGGGGCGGGGGGGCTGGGATGTGAAGGTGAGGGCACTGGATCGTGTTGCCTGCATACTACGGGCACATGAACAATCCACATTTGAGCCTTGCATGCTGTATTTTTCACGCAGTGCTCAAAGACCTGGCGCTATCTGGCTTCGTGAACATCGATGTCATTGACATGGATACCATTGACGTGTCCAATCTGAACCGCCAGTTTCTCTTCAGGTCAGCCACTGTTTGTTTGACTGCAGCTTAAATTATGATGCCAACCAGCTTCAACGCCTGCATCCTTTAACTTTGCGGTGCCGCGCATTCAAGATGTCGCATTTTCCTCCATCAAACACATGCGGGACAAGGGGTAGTTTTTTGTCAGTCTCTTCAATCCATTCTACACACTTTTGTCCAACTTCTGGATCATTAATGTGAGAGATAATCCGGGATTCAATTGAATGTAATCCCTGACTCCTTGGAAGATGAAGCTGCAGTCCACGCTGGGGATGTGGCTGCTGATCAAGCTTTCGTGATGGGAGGCTGGTATTCAATATCGTCAGATGCGTGCTCCAAATCTTATGGAGAATGACGATCCTGCAGGCTGTTGCACGTCAGCGAGTGCGCCCTCAACTTATTGAACTTTGCTTGCGCACATGCCTATGATCCGCAGGATGCACGATGTGGGCAAGTCTAAAGCCAAGGTGGCTGCCGAGCGCATCAATGCCAGAGTAGCAGGTGTCAACGTAGTAGCACACCACTGCCGCATTGAGGAAAAGCCCGCTGAGTTCTACAAGCAATTCACGCTCATTGTGCTGGGCCTGGACTCGCTAGAAGCCAGGCGCTTCATGAACTCCATGGTCTGCAGCTTCCTAGGTGCGCACTCACTGAGCGCTCTGTCTCGCTGAAGCACAGTGCGTCTGAACAAGCACCCTGGGCACCCCTGGCAAGCGGCTGTGCATCCAAGGCCTGTCTGTGTGGCTATCTCAGCAGAGGCCTGATGGGGTCTCTTGGACAGGCCGCTTACTGCTGGTCCACTTCTTCAAGGTGGACAGCAACATGTTGTGCACCCAACATCTGTATCTGTGAGTGCATGAACCATAAGGAAACAGGACATGTGCCCTCCTTGCTTGATCTTGATTGGCATCTCACAGCGAGGCAGGCTGGGGATCTAGCCTGGCTAGCTCTTACGGTGGGCCAAACTGTGGGCATCACATGAGCAGGCTTTGCCATCCCCCCTTTGAACACACAGAGTTTGAGGAGGATGGTAAGCCCAAGCTGGAGACTATCAAGCCTATGGTAGATGGAGGGACCGAGGGCTTCAAGGGTCACGCACGCGTGATTTTGCCAGGCTTCACGCCCTGCTTTGAGTGCACTCTGTGGCTTTTCCCACCGCAGACCAAGTTCCCTCTGTGCACATTGGCAGAGACACCGAGGTAAGAGCGGCAGGTTTTTTTTAGTTCAAGTCTGCCTAGGGAGCAAAGCATGCCTGGAAGTATGCATTAGCCTGGCCAGGCGTGTGAAGTGTATGTGTAGATGCGTGTTTTGGGGGGTCTGTTTATGTGCAGTAGTGGGCCATGTCGTTGTGGAATAGCATAAATATGTGCATGTGAGTGTATGCGTGTGTGTGTGTGAATTTGTATGGAAGGGTGAAGTCTGTGTGCATGTGCATAAACAACAGAGGTGCCCAACATCGACCATGCACATTGCTTTTAGATGACCACAATTTTGAACAACCTTGATAAGTGCCAGCAGCTGCCGACTACTTTCCAAGGTTTTTGATCTCATTCAGTCTCTTTTGCTCGGGTAAATTGTGTCACTCTATCCTAAAAAAGGCAGAGACGTCTAAAGAAGTAATTGCTGCCTTTCATCGCACGATTGGCAGGAGCCCAGCCCATTGCATTGAGTACGTGCACCTCATCCTGTGGGGCGAGTTGCGGCCATCAGAGGAATTTGACACCGACAATGATGAGCACATGAAATGGGTGTACAATAAAGCAGCAGAGCGAGCTGCACATTTTGGCATCCAGGTACAGTTTGCTGTGGGGACACTTACAAACAACGCACCTCTTCTCTGCACAACCTTCTCGCTGGAAAGCAGGGATGGAGAACTTGCACATTTTAAATCCATTCACACTTAACTTCTATCGAATAATTTGCCGTGTGTTTGAATACATCCATTCATGAATTTTAGAAGAGCCCGAAATGGGCTCTGTGATACACCTGTTTGCTCCATTCAGCACCTTAGAGTAGCCCCGCTTTAACCCAATCAATGTGATGGAATGTGTGCATGTGGAGTCGGGGGGGTTATGTAGGGAGGGAAGGGTTAGTCGGCGTCAGCTAGTGACTCCCCCCGCCCCCCCCCCTTCCACTTGAAAGCTCACAGGCTGATGAACGATAGAATCATTTTACAATTTCAAATTTACCGAGTCATTTGCACACTGTAAATTCAATTGGCGGATTCTTCAACCCTGCTTCGAGAAATTCAAGAGGACATGTCATTTTCTAGCGACCATCAAGGCCTCAAGAGGGCCCCCTTAATGTGGCTTGGTCATGTGTTTAAGGCTGGAATGTTCCTTTTTGGGCTCTGTACGGGTCTCTCTGAGCACCATCTCATCTCTAATGATTCCTCAGCCTCCTGGGTCACCACTTTGTTCATAGGTAGTCGCTTCAAGCTGCAGTATGCCCCCACTACTCTAATACCTGCCCCTGGTGCCCACCCCCAGAGCAACCCTGCCTTGAGCTTAGCCCCTGGTCCTGCTTTGCTTTTGGAGTGTGTTGCAGTACATTCTAAGGTGGAGCCTCTACGTGCCCTTCGCCACATCTAGGAGCACCAGCTCGCGTCCTGTGCCTGGCGTTTGCTCAGTGCATATCAGCACAAGCTTGTTTGCAATTTTGGGGTACAAGTACTGCCATTTTTTAAAACAATTAATGGTTAACAGTATATTTTTCCTCAGAGAGTCTAAAGAAAGCTCACGTACATGGGTCTTGCGAGGCTCTAGAGGGTTGCATCCTAAACGGGTGCACAACTTATTAACGTTTGGTTGAAGTGCCAAGCTCACGTTTTGGTTCTGGCAGCATCTTTGGACGGCTTCCTGTTCAACTAGCAATGAAGCAAGAATTGATCATTAGACAAAAGTGCTGCTTTAAGGCTTCAAGCATGTGACAAGGTTGCCCAGTGCCTTTCGTTACAAGGTGTCCTGAGCAAGCCATCAATAAAAAATTGCGACTGCTAGGCTAGACTTTTTGTTAGAGTGGTCACCGCCAAAGCGCTTGGCCTTGTGCACAAAATGTCATAAACTCCTGTGCGTAGATAGATATATCTTTGCCTGCTGGGTAAAAGGCATTCTATGTGCTTTTGCCAATCATTAAAGATTGTGCCCCTGATGCCATGCACTTGTCCAGGGTGTGACATATCAGCTTACGCAAGGAGTGGTCAAGAACATCATACCAGCTATTGCCTCCACCAACGCCATCATCTCAGCTGCTTGTGTGCTTGAAGCCTTGAAGATCATCACGCTCTGCAGTTCAGGACTCAACAATTACCTCATGTAAGTGCTTGGTGCTGGGGACTGCGTCAACATGAGAATGTTCATTGCTTCGATAGTTCCATGCCTATAGGGCCTCTGCTTCTCTCAGATCGCTTTGAGTTGTCCCCAACACTGGGTCGCCCCCTCCTTAGGCAAAGGTGGCCAAAAAGTTTCCTCAAGGGATAACTTTGCGGCCACCCCACGGCTTCCCAACCTGAGCTCACTATGGGATGGCTTGATTTTTTATGGTTCCAATGATGCCCTTGGACAGAATTGGTGCGGTGGGTGGAGGGATATCTCAGAAAAACAGTGTCAGGTTTGAATAATGCACACCATTTCCGCACACAGCCCCAAACTGCGGGCCTACATGTGAAAAATTGGGCCGCATATCCTATGTGGATTTGGGTATGGGAAGCTCTGCCACTGATCTGTGCGCTCAGGAGAGGCAGATGTCCGGAAACATTTTGCCCACCGCTTCCCACACTCACCCTCAATCGGCTCCATTACAATCATTTTAATTGTCTGTGCTTGGCCGCAACGGTCCGGCTCGAAAGCATGCAGGGGTTGCGGAGATATTACATTTCCTGTGTTGGCACCCACATCCGGTCGCGACGGGGTCACCCACGGACCACACCCGCCGGACCCCTCCCCCAACTCTGACTCTGCAGCACCAAACCACCATACAATTGCACCTTAAATCCTGGAAAGCGGCAGGATTGGAGCAAGGTTGGAAAAATGCCATTTTCCTGCCCAACTGGTGCAAATTGTTGTCAGAATGGCCAATGGCACGCACGCCATGCCCCCACCTCACATTTTTCACACAGCCGGCCATTTACAACAGACTTATGAGTGGTTAGGACTGGCAACGAGCATGGGGGCAGGAAATCAAATCGGCCAGGTTTGGGGGGGTCCAATGGTGGGGAAGACCTTTGCTTTAAGTAGTCTACCGTTGTGCTCCTTTGATCTTGCAACTCCTTTATCTTGCGAGGTCCCAAATAATTACATTAATTAATTTGCGAGTATCAAGGGGTTGCAAGGCCTCTTATTTTAAGCCCATATTTGCAAACTTCAGGGTTTTACGTCTGCATTCACCCCCTGGTTGTCTAGCGCAGTTAATGCTCACTCCCCCTCTTCCATTTCTTCATCTGAGGGTTCTGAGGATGTCTCTGACTCCCTTTCCTCCAGCTCTTCCCGATCTTTCTTCCTCCCCTTGCCCCTGCCCCTGCCCCTGCCCCTGCCCCTGCTCCTCCTTGTGCCTTGTGCTCCTTGATCAGCTGCATTCTCACAAGAGCCAGAGCCCCTTCCCCTGCCACCCCTGGAGCCCCTGCCTCCACCCTCCTAGTATCTGTGATTGTTGCTGGGTCCACAAATTCCTCAAATGCTTCAACATCTTCAATGCCAGCTTCCCCGGCTAGCACTGCTGCCCCTGCTTGCTGAGCCGCTGCCTTGGCTGCCACCTCCTCCTGGGCAGCCGCAAGGGCAGCAGCTGTATTCACACCACAGGCTTCTCTTTGATGAATGACAAAGCAGGCCTCTCCAGCCTTGGCCTACCCACAGGCCTGGGTGGAGCAGGAGGGGGTCTGGCTGCAATGGCAGCAGCAAGCACCCTCTCACGCTCAGCAACTCCTGAGCCAGAGTGGGGTCTTGGCGGGTACATAGCTCTCCGGGCTGCTCGTCGCCCTTTGAGTGCTTCGAGTATGTGCAACCCACATCAAAAAGTATTATTTGCCTGTTTGGGGCGTGGGGGTCCATGGGGGGGGCCCGGGCGGGTCAGTGGCTAAACTACCATACCTTGCGAGCTCTCTAAACAAGTAATTTATTTTACTCCTGGCGAGTTGCGAGAGAGTGCTGGAAGTAATTAATCGCAAGAACCTTAGGAGCACAGTGGTACCCAAAAAATTGGCAAGGAAGAACTTGTGCACAACCTCATGTGCCTAGTCTTGTCTGCAAGCATCGGCTTTTTGAGCTCAAGGTAATTTCTGTAAGTTGTCTCACAAACAGCTCCCTCCTCTACAAGCCAAACCGTCTCACTTGAAAGCGCAATGAGTTTTTCCAAATCATCTCTACAACCTCATTATCAATCTATTTCCTAAAAATTGCACCAGAAAGCTGATGTCTTGCGGCATCTGGCAGTGCCAAGCAGGCGGGGAGGGGGACTGTGTGTGGGCCAGAATGCAGGGTGCAGGCAGGCATCAGTTGGTGGACTGACCACCATCTCATATGTAAAACTCCAAATTGGGATCTCTCTCTGTCCTCAAGAACGAAGCACTCATCCCTGCACATCAGGTGGACTAAGGGGGCGAGGAAAGCGAGCGGCCCAAGAGCAGAGGGCCTGTGCATGAGAGTTAGAAAGGAAAACCTCCGCCAAAGTTTGTTCAGGCCATCGCTTGGCCTGGTTCTTGTTTATTATATGCGTATTGAATCCCCAGACATGTACATGTCCTCTGTTGGCCTTGCCGGTGAGCAGGGGCAGAAGATTGGCAGGGTTTGCAAGCTCACTGAACGTCCAGCAATGTCAGCTGTCAACACAGTCAGCATTTGGTTCAATCAATATCTTGTGCAGCAGCCACTTTCCAACCAGATTTGTTCCATCTGGTACAGCTGAGGTTATAGATTACAAGCACCAGCAGGCAGTTTGACTTGTGTCACCCTTTGAAGACAGTTGTGCCTGATGGGCCCTCCAAAGTGGATATTTTGTTTTCGATAAATAAACTTTAATCACTCATTTGGCGAAGAATGCAAAATCCGGGGATTTCTGAAATTTCATCGGGCAAATAAGCAGCACCAGGCTGGGACACGCGCCTCAGGGACGGCCCCGAGGATGCCCTTGATTCTTCTAGCTGCTCAGATCTCGAGGAGCGGCGCTGGAAAGCTTGATGAGACAGTTTGGGGGGGCCGTTTGAAGGGACGACCTTTTATGAATAGGATTTGGCTATAGATTAACAGATGCAATTGAAGTATATGTGCCTACAGCTGTCCCCCAATTTGTCCTTTTGTACCGATGAGTGAACATGTGCCTTCGCAGGTGAAGCCACTAGTCAGGTAAGCATGCCTATTTTAATAGTTTCCAGTCACACACACCATGTATTGAGTTTGTAAAATCTCTGGCTATTGGCATGCCTCAGGTTTATGGGCGCACAAGGCATCTACAGCGTCACTGTGCCCTATGAGCGTGATCCACACTGCATAGTGTGCAGCCCAGGAGTGCTCTTGGAAGTCAGCCCGGACATGAGCTTGCAACAGGTACGTGTGTCATCAATTGAGCATTAGCGAAACGTCTCATGGTTGCTGGAAAAATAGAGGAAACGACCAGAAAGATCCCTGAAGTAACTTGGGTGAAAGGGGCTGTACAGAAAGTTGCGTTTCAATTGTTCGCTGAGCATTGCTTTGTGTTGACCATGGCAGTCATAGCCTCATGCTGAGCAGACCTTCCTGCGTGGTATCTTACATGCAAGCTTGTGTATTCCTATATTCTTGTGGAGCACCAAGCTTTCCAGGACCAGACATGGGCGTCTGCTTGCTTTGCAGGCAATGGAGAAGATGGTTTCGGAGCCGCAGGCCTTGGGCCAGCACGAGCTGAAAGGTCCAAGCGTCAGCTGGGGCACAAAGCATCTCTTTGCTCGTGGTATTTTTGAAGAAGAGACAAGACCAAACTTGGTGAAGCCACTCTCTGAGTTGGTGCCCGTCGGAAAGCCGTGTGTCTTGATAGTAAATGACAAAAAGCTTTCCACACCCTTACGTGTACAATTGAAGTGGATTGCTTCCGCCAATGGGGAGAAAATGAAAGAGTAAACAATGAATGAACTTGCTTTTTATGCTGCACATGCCAGCATGGTCTTTGAGCGAGCACAAGACTTTCAAATGAAGTTCATGGCAGAAATTATACATGTCAAGGGCTGACCGCCGGCCCACTTATCAACATAGATGTGAGAGTAGGTTAGGTTAGGTTGCAAAACTGTACCTGCCAATCGAGGGCAGCATAGCTGAAGCCAATGTGAGAGTAGGGTTTTCAAAGGGACTTGCTGGATTTTCTCGGTCGATGAGTGTGAGATACGTTAAAAAATACATATTCATGTCTTAACCATAATTTTTCATGAGATAGCCATGCGCGTGCCTCTCTTAATTACCCTGTTTCTAGTCGCCAAGGCTGCCAGGCCAGGTGGGTTCTCCTTGGACTGCGCAGTATAAGCTCTGCGTGTACATGTCTATTTTATGTTCTGTTGTGTGTGTGTTTGTGTGTGTGTGTTTGTGTTCGTGTGACCACGTGCCCGTGTGAGTGCCCATGTGTGTGTTCGTGTATCCGTGTGCCAGTGTGAGTGCCCATGTGTTTTTTTGTGTATGCTCGCCCTTGCCCACCCCTTGGATGCGCGTCAGCGCCTGCTTTTACATGTCTACTGGGAAGGCCATTTCAGGCTTGATCAACTCCCTCATGCAGGATCTATATTGCGTGCCAGTGTTGATGACCCTATCCGTAGAGGCTCTGCAGCGCACGTGTTGAGACCAGACGATGCACAAAGGGGAAATGGAGAGGCAATTCAGCCGAACCAGCGCTGGGCCCTTCTTGTTGCCGGCTCTTCAGGATGGTGGAACTACAGGCAAGTATTTCCTACGCCAACCTCATTGCACTACAGGCTCCTTTTTAATTGGATAGGAAGTTAGCTGCAGCGCAGCTCAAATCTGCAAAGGCTACCTGATTGGCTTACGCCACCAATTCCTGTATGCAACGCCTGCGCATGTGCAGAGGAAAACAGGTTGCAGGATGGGGTATCATATTAATATGCAGAGCCCGGCTGAGTAGCCCTCTTTCTCCCTTCACCCTGTTTCTTTTATCGTGTCTTTCCAACTGCAACTCAATGCAGACATCAAGCTGATGTCTGCCATGCATACCATCTGATCAAGGGTGGAGGGGTTCACACCGCCAACATCGTAACGATGATGTATGGAGACATAGCTTACCACACGGATAACCCTTTTCCTGGCAAAATATTTAACAGGCCTGGTGAGTCTTCGTTCTAGTCAAGTGCCAGGTACAGAGAAGGGTGCTGTATAACAGTCTGGTGTGCTGCCTGCTTCCTGGCTGTTCGATGCGGCTTCTTTGCTGCCAAACTCCTGACTGGCATACACCTTTGTTGTGCAGCCACCCAGAAGGTGAATCTGGAAGACCCTGCTGATGCCAGTGCACATGTATGCTGATGGTGCTCTTTGCTCCCCCACCCCTGCCCTCCGCTGGGTGCCACCAGACCCAGCCCGCCCCTAGGTGCCATGCCTCCCAAAAGTTCCAACGCGTTGAAATTGGGAGAGCCACAGCCATGACCGCGTCTGGACCATCTGGTCCATAAGGTTACATACATAGAACTCGATGAGGTTACATGCATAGAACTCGATAAGGTTACATACATAGAACTCGATAAGGTTACATACATGGAACTCGATAAGGTTACATACGTAGAGCTTTACCTCACGAACGAGGACAGCTGATCCACAGGACCCATCCGCGCTTCCCCACTAAAGCCTCCTTAACCCCACTTGTGTGTGCCACGGGGGCCTCTAAGGCATGCCTGGCTTGCTGAGCCCTTGTGAACTATTCCAAAAAGCATTGCCTTCCAGGAGCTCCCTGGCAACCTAAGCGACCACCGGCTGCTGCTGGTGACGCTGGAAACTATGGACGCTGCTGTGCCTAGCCTTGGCTTACACACAGTGTGTGTGTCACAGCAGCCCAGGCACAGGAGCCCTCTCTAACGCAGTGCAGCCCTTCCCCAAGCTCAAGCAAGGTTGCTCTTTGCAATCCACATTCCAACACAGCCATGGCAGCCGGCGCGCTCATCACCACCTCCCCTGGCACATGGGGCTTTGAGCACGGCCCTACGAGCTGCTTGCTGGTTGGTGCATGCAGGGGGGCGTGATGTCTTCCGAGGCGTCGCCATTGATTACATGGGGGAGGATGTGAATGTGCGCACCCTCTTGGCTGTGTTGGAGGGCAACAAAGAGGCTGTTGCATCACTAGGGACAGGAAAGGTGCGTACCCGTGTGACCAACAGAATGCGCATTTTGTGTCGGTGCATTGTGTGCCAATGCTTTGTGTGTGGGTGCAGTCATGCCTGCTCAAGTGCACGCAGGAGGTGAATGCAAGCAACGGCTGCCAAAAAACCAATTGCTTGCAGACATGTACCTACATGGATGCAGAGCTAGCAGCTCCTGGCACATCCATTTGTACACACGTGCACACACAGGCAAACAAACAGACGGCCAAGCTGACAGACAGACAAACACACACATACATTTGCCCCCACGCATGAATAAAGCTCACTACATCTGCCATTGCCATGCCCGCAGGTCATTGACAGTGGCCCCAGTGATGAGGTGTTTGTGTTCTACTCCGATCACGGCTCGCCAGGCGTACTGGGCATGCCCACAGGCAACCTGCTGTATGCAGACCAGCTGTTAGGGGCCATCCGGCGCAAGCATGCCAAGGGAGGCTACAAGGAGGTAAGGAGTCCCAGAGCAAGCAAGGATGTGTGCCTGAACACGATTGTGGGATGGTCCGGCTTGCAAGCAAGCTGTCCTTTGAGGGTGTGCACATGTGGCCGGTGCAGCTGGTTGCATTCATTGATTGCTGTGGCGTGGGCTGGCAGGGATGCTGCATGCCTCAGCCAGCTGCCGCAAAGCCACAGACAGACAGGAATGCTGCATGCCTCTGCCAGCTGCCAGCTGCCGCAGAGCCACAGACAGAGCTCAGGGATGCTTTGATTGCCCGCCCAGTGGCTTGACTCTGCCTGGATATACTGAGATGTGAAGCGGCAGCTGGTGCCTTGCTTGTCTCCATACCACATAAAGCAGCAGCCCGCGCCTTCTTTGCTTGCTATGTGGCCTTTGTGTCCTCCGTGGTTGGGCAGTGCTGCGGCAGCATCTGGCTGCACGTGGGGCATGGAGGCATGCGCCAGGGCATGTGGGACGGCGCGTGGTGAGCGGCACCACAGCCGCCGCCGCCTCGGTCTCAGCAGCCTCAGCAGCAATCTTGTTGGGCTGTGCGACGCAGTGTTAAGGCGTGGATGGCATGCAGTGAATCATTGGCTTGCAGAGCTTGTCACGCTTACCAAGCTCTGCTGTTGCCCCCCTGTGTGCAGATGAGCGTGTACATCGAAGCCTGCGAGTCAGGGTCGCTCTTCCAGGGCATGCTGGAGGTACGTGCAATGGGTTTTGCCCAGTCCGTATGAGCCTTGTGAGGAATGGCAGGGGCTTGCTCTGCCTGGAGTTGCTGATCCATTTTGCTCGCTCCTGCATTCTGCGGCAGCAGTCATGCCTGCACTGGAGCAGAGCGGTGGTTGGCTGAGAAGCAGGGTTCAATCTGAGGCTGGCAATGACGACGCTGTGCCTGCCTCACCTGTGTGCCACCAGGACGACTTGAACCTGTATGTTACCACTGCTGCCAATGCCAACGAGTCCAGCTGGGGGACGTACTGCCCAGGTTTGTGGATGGGGTGCAAAAGAGGAAGGCTGCTGAGTGACCTTTCAAGTTGTTTGATGAAGTGGAAGGGAGAGAGACATGTGCGCGCGCGCGCACACACACACACACACACACACACACACACACACACACACACACACACACACACACACACACACACACACACCAGGGACGGAGTGAGCGGGAGCGGATGTGGGAGAGAGAGAGAGGGAGGGGAGGGAGGGGAGGGAGGGGGGAGAGATATTTCAGTCTGGGCACAAGTGCTCAATTGCTTGAGGCAATAAGACCATCACTACCCCAAGACAGAGGAGTAGCAAGCGGCGAGAAAAGTCATTTGCATCGCTCCTTACCTTGTCTGGATACCTTAGCAGGGGGGGGCTGTCAATGGGTGCTGACTTTCTGGAACTCCACCTATCCACTATCCTACACCACGCTCTCAAAATAAAGACCAATGTTCCTAGTGTGTTCCACTTCCAGGCACAGAAATCTATGCATCAGCACTTTCTCTCTGTCATTTGACCAAGCATGCAATTGTGCACCTTGCTGAAATCAAGCAAGCACTGCTGATCATGCCCAGGCAGGGCCCTCAAGGACCAGGCAGGCTGGAGCCTGCAATTCTTACAGCAATGTGCCCTTGCGACTTTAACAGCTGTGCTGGCTAGCACCCAACTGAGTACACAACACTCCATGTAGATAAGGAGGCCTCAATCCTGACGGCAGGGTACCCATCACCTCCTGCCCTCATGCCTGCGCGGACGTCTGGTACCCACATGAATGCCTAGAACCGCTGTGCAGGCTTGCACACAGAGGTCCCATTGGAGGCACTGCATGCTGGCAACGGAAGCAAAGAGCTGGACACATGTATGGGGGTGAGTCTCGCCATGTGTGGGTCAGGGAGCGTGGGTGGCTGGATTGTTCCCATTGTTTTGCATCTCAACGTCCTGCTCCGTTTTTAGCCTGGCATCTCAACATTCTGCTCCCTTATTAGCCTGGGCATGCTTCGTCACGCCTGGCATTGCATTTCAGTACAGAATGCTCAATGTGGGGTCCGTCATGGCACAGTTGAGGTGTGTGTGCTACTGATGCGGAGTCTGGTCTCTGCCTGAGCCTCTGCTTCTGGCTACCCTGGCTGCCTGCCCAGGCAGCTAGCATCCCAAGCTGCCCCAAGCCCTTTGCCCTGCATGCATATGCTTTGTGTGTCTGGCTGTTGTGCAGGACCTGTTCTCCGTGGCGTGGATGGAAGACACGGAGCAGGAGGATCCGCTGCAAGAGACGCTGCGGGTGCGTGGGTGGTGCTTGCCCTGCGCATGAGTGCTGGAGTGTGTGATGTTTGGGCGCACCTTGGTGCGTGTGCGGGCCACTGGGCGAGAGGCACTTACTGCATGACTGTTAAAATTGTTGAAGAATGTGAGTGCCCATTAGGCTTGGCATTTGTCTGCAAACAGATGACTTCATCATGGCCTCATGTCTCAGGCGGACATGAGGGCAATCTCATGCCTTTCATCACATGACAGTACCTTTTGCCTTGCATGCACAGGCAGAGGTGCTGACGGCATGAAATGCAGAGCTGCACGCCTTGTGCGGGCAGTTCAGCTTGCCTTATGCAGAGACCATTACGGTGCTTGTGCTGTCTCATTTCCTGGCGAGCAGATGGCTCTAACCTTTATCCATCTTCCCACAATGAGTCACAGGTGCAATTTGAGCATGTGAGCCTTAGGACAAGCGACAACTACACTTACAGGATGGTAAGGCTGCATGCTACCTTGCGTGCCCCTTCAAAAAGTCTGGGGTTTGCAGCAGGGCCTGCAGTCACGGGGTGCTGGTCTGTATCCTACATGCCTGAGGGCAAAGGCCAGAGTTGGTTTCGTCCGCGCCTGCTCTCTGTGCCCTATGTCTGCATGCACAGTGGCTTGCTGTCCTCTAGGCTTATGTTGTAGCCGCACAAGCGATGAGCACCCTAAGGCCCAAAGCCACTCTGCCATGCTTTGTGGCCTTGGAACGCAGGGCTCCCACGTTCAGCGCTTTGGCCGCGTCAAGGCCATGGAAGCAGAGCACGTCAGCGACTTCTTAGGGTTCCCTGAAAACTACAGCAGAGGTGCGCCTTGGAGTTTGCAAATGTGTCCCGCGCTGTCGTGCGTTGTGGGTGAAGGTGCTGCCGTGCTGCGGCCGTGGCCCCAAAGCTGTGGCCACGCCCCCATGCTGCAAATGTGCCCCCTGCGCTGCCGTGGGCTGGGTGGACGTGCATGGCCGGCATCCATGCCGAGCTGCGCCCTGCACTGACCACACTCCAACACGGAGCTGCTCACATTGGCGCTTGCTGCGGCTTGCATACCTAGCACTACAGCTGCGGCCATGAGTCATGGTGGCACTACAGCTGCAGGACCATGACTCATGGTCCATGAGTCATGGTGGCCGTGAGTCATGGTGGCCCTGCAGCTGCGGCGCTACAGCTACAGGGCCATGAGTCAAGGTGGCTCAGCAATTTTGGCCATGAGTCATGGTGGCACTACAGCTGCAGGGCCATGAGCCATGGTGGCCGTAAGTCATGGTGGCACTACAGCTGCAGGGCCACAAGTCATGGTGGCCATGAGTCATGGTGGCACTACAGCTGCAGAGCCTTGAGCCATGGTGGCCGTTAGTCATGGTGGCACTGCAGCTGCAGGGCCACAAGTCATGGTGGCCATGAGTCATGGTGGCACTACAGCTGCAGAGCCATGAGCCATGGTGGCCGTTAGTCATGGTGGCACTACAGCTGCAGGGCCATGAGCCATGTTGGCCATGAGTCATGGTGGCACTACAGCTGCAGAGCAATGAGCCATGGTGGCACTACAGCTACAGAGCCATGAGCCATGGTGACACTACAGCTGCAGTGCCATGGGTCATGGCCCCCATGACACGCCGCGCACGGACTGTGGGCGGCTAGTCAGGGCAGCCAGTTTTTGCCCTCCTGGTGTGTCTGCCTGCTTGTCACACTGATCAACTGCCAGGCACGCCTGCTGCCTGCAGCAAGGTCCGTGCTACTGGAGCTTTTCCAAGCGCAGTTATACCTGCTGCTGGTACTAGGCAACAAAACCAGGCTTTCCTTGATGCCAGCGTGCCAACAACAACAACCTGACCAACCATCAGGCTCAGGCTTAGCCTGGACTAGGGTTTGGCCAGTTTAGGATGGAGGACCCTTCCCCAGCCAGCTCATGTACAGACCTTCAGTGACAATTGTTAGTGTTCCTTACACACCAGCTGTCTGTACTGGTGTGCTTTGAGGAGCTCTGCGACCAGAGCAGCCTGTCTCCCGACGGCAGCTCTGGCAGCCTCGTACCATGCGTCAGGCCTGGCACTGGTGCTACAGGCCCTGGCTGTAACACTGCAAACAGGCCTTCACGCTGGTGCTACAGGCCCTGGCTGTAACACTGCAAACAGGCCTTAACGCTGGTGCTACAGGCCCTGGCTGTAACACTGCAAACAGGCCTTAACGCTGGCGCCTGGTGCCCGCCCTATAGCACACACCCCCGACCGCTCCACGGCCGCTATCTGTCGTGCAGCCCGCCGGCGTGAGGAGGGCGGAGGGGCCGCTGCTCCAGGTTATTCCCAGGGCCCCTTGCAGCAGTACAGCAGCGTGCCCCAACGGGATGCCGACCTCGTGCCCCTGCGCTACCGAGCCGCCCATGCGCGCACGACGGAGGACAGGCTCAAAGCACAGGTGCGCAGGGAAGGGTGCGTGTGCTGGACTTGGCAACATGTGCACGCTTGCACTCAGTTTACCTGCGGTGCGTGCTGATCAAGCATGCTGGGACTGTGGCCCGTAAAGAGTTCTCTCAAATCATCCTTCATACCCAAAGCAAGCAGACTGTGTCACAGCATTTCGATCGTGCGAGGTGCCTTGTGCCCTATTTACCTACCAAGCCAGAGTCACGGTGTGCGCAAGCGCTTTTTGCACAATGGGTTGTGCAAATAACCAGGTTCCCTATCACTCACAAACATGCCTCATGGCAACTGAAAACAGCAGCTCAGACAAATTAAGGTGCCAGCATCATTTGACTGGGCACCAGTGACTGGAAGCTCATTTTGTCTTTCAGCATAACCTTGTTAACCTCTTCATCTTCCTTTTCAATACCTTCAAACCGCTGCTTGCGAGCTACATTCCAAAGGCCCACGCAAACCCTACGCTCCAAGCCCGCACACCATGAATTTGGCTTCTCAAAGCATAACGATTAGGCACATGATCAGATCAAGTCACAGGCATGTTCTTGTGACATAAACTCTGTGTTTCCGGTATCTGTAAGCGCAACTATTAAGCGTTCTCATTTTCTCTTTGCTGGCCCTCGGCGCTGAAGATTGATGTGCAGGTTTGAAGGCACGCTCAATTGATATTACAAGTTGATGGATCAGCTTGAATTTGAAAATAAACATAAGGTCCTTAAACAAATGCCGTGCCAACCACCCTTCTCACAAGTACATGCTTGTGACTTGGCCTTGCTTCCATTTGATATGTGTGCTTGAAATCTACATCTAGGCAATCATTTGGCTAACCCTCTTCTTCCCCAACCCATTAACAGGCTAAGCTGGATGCTGTTGTGAAGCAACGTGCAAGTGTGGACGCTGAGGCAGAGGAACTGGTCACCGCGCTGTTTGCCCACCCAGAGACATCAGATATCCTGCTACAAAACCATGGGTGGCAGCCCGAGGTGGTCTACAGAGGATCTGGTAGGTCATGGGTGTGCAGCATAGCAGTACCCACGCGCGTGTTCCTTTGTCTTCATGCTCAAGTGCATGCAATGTGCACTAGGTGGTTGATGGATGTCCGCCGTGTAGTGGTGCACTCCTCTAGGCCATTTGTCTGCATGTTCAACTCTGCCCTCAAATACTCTATAGAGGGCATGACACCACCTGATCAGCCTGCAAAAGAAAAGGAAGGATTGAGAGGCAGCTATGAAGGCAGTGAAAATACTCCCTAAATCAAAGCAAATTTGTCCCGCCCTCTGCAGGCTCCCCCCACAGCACTCCAGACGCCAGCTACCTTGCGCAGCTGATGAGCGGCACCCCCGGCCACAGGGCATCCAGCGCACCCTTGGTGGATTCTTGGGAGTGCCTGAGGGAGATGGAGGCCATGTGGGCGCAGGTGTACGGGCCCTTTGACCAGTACAGCATGCGCCACACGCGCCTGCTAGCTAACCTCTGCAACTCGGTGAGTTCTGGTTGCGCTTACTTAAGTGGACAGGACCGTGTTTGCGTTTGTGTGCCCGACCATGCATGTGTGTCTTTGTATGTAAAAGTGAGTGCAAGGAGTTGTGCTTGTATGTTAATTGTGTATTGAACTTCTGGAACCTCACCCAGCACATGCCAATATAACCCTGGTGATGATGCCAGATTAAAGTCAAGGAGCCTCTTTTGAAATTGCTTTTCACATGCGCTGGAGTAGCTTGAGGCCTCTGAAACAACTCTTCCCTGTCTCGCCCTTTCAGTATCAGCGCTCAAGGCCAATTAGCCTTTGCACTATAAAAGCAAGCAGCACTGGCCAGGCATGCTTGCAGAATGACAACTTCACCATATGGCATGATGTGGAAATTTTTATCCAACTGATGCCTGTTGCCCATGACGCGCCCCCCTGTCCACTGTGACTCCCTCATTTCCTCTGCTGCTGTAGGGTCTCAATGAGGAGGCAATCTTGGCTGCTTCCCTAAAGGGGCGAAATCCAACTGCTTGACTCACATTTGGTAATTCATTAGCTCAGTGAAACAGCTGTGGACAAGAGGTAAAGAGGTGTGCGTGTTTGCAATGTGCGCATGATCGCTGTCTGCATGAAGGTTGAAAAGTTGAATGGCGCTGCCTATGACCTTCTTTGTACTGTACTCTAGCACTACTTTATTGTCAGCCAAGGCACCTGCATCGTACGAGTATGTTGACTGTACAATAGTATGAAGATACTGGTCATCCCATAGGGCCTGAATCATCATTAATGGTATTGATAAATTTCAGTTAAGTTCAAGCCATTTAGGGGTTTTGTACTCCAGGCATTCATGGTGTGTTCTTGATTTGTTGAACAGAATGATGAGAGATTGAAACAAGTAGAGGTCCATAGAAACTTTCGTTGGAAACAAGCTTCCAGAGCTAGGTGTGTTGAGATGGGTGCTTTTTAGCAAAATGTAATGCCTCTAGAGCATGTGCTTCAAGCTTGAAGGAAGGTGATAAGGGGTTTACAAGGGAGTTTACAAGAAAATGCCTAGTCATGAAGTTCGACTGCTAGCCTGCTCAGGACACTAGAGTAGGCGGCAGGGGGACACCTGCGATGAGAAGTCGAACGCCCACCCTTGCAACCTGTAGCTTCGGGTTCAAACCTCAGTGGGGACTCTGCCCTTTCTTCAATACACGACAGCTGCCCTCGTTCGGCAGGTACAGCTGTACCCTTCATGCTCTACTAGGGTTAGTAACCCAAAGCAATAGCTCCACTGCAAGAAAGATCTTACAAGCTGACATGCAACTGAGCTCACGGTGCGACGGTTGTTGATCATCCCACACTGTCTGCTATGAATGGTCTCGCACAATCCTACTTGTTCAAGGAAAGGCTGCTGAAGTGTGAGCCCATTGATCTTGGTCGTTTTGTTGTGGACCTCAGGGAGAGGCACATGGATAATTGCACCTTATTCTGATATACATCCACGAGATATATTGGATTTATTGTACACCTTATTCTGATATACATCCACGAGATGTATTGGATTTATGTACACCTTAATTCTGACGAGAGCGCAACAGCAATCACTCCACTTACCATCAACGGTGCACCCTCCCTACGTCGGAAATATTTGAGCCATTGAAATGCAGTTGAATCAACTGGCTTATCAACTGGTTTGGTTGATTCAACTGTGGTTAAATCAACATGGGCTGACATATGTTTTTTCGGTTGATTCAACTGTGGTTGCATGGATGGTTGATTCAACTATAAATTAACTGCAGTTGATTCAACTGGGATATCAGCTGGTTTGGTTGACATGGGCTGACTTTTTGGTTGATTCAACTGTAGTTGAATGGATGGTTGATTCAACTATAAATCAACTGCAGTTGAATCAACCGGGTTATCAACTGGCTTGGTTGATTCAACTACAGTTGAATCAGCATGGGCTGACATATGCTTTTTGGTTGATTCAACTGTGGTTGAATGTATGGTTGATTCAACTGCTGAACAATAGTAGTTGATTCAACTGGGATATCAGCTGGTTTGGTTGATTCAACTACAGTTGAATCAACATGGGCTGACATATGCTTTTCGGTTGGTTCAACTGTGGTTGAATGGATGGTTGATTTAACTGCCTAACAACCGCAGTTGAATCAACCATGCAGACAAATGGCATTTGATGAAGAAGCATGGGCTAACAGCTTAAACTTGGCTGAATGAAAAGCAGTACAAGCAAACACTTTGTGAACCATGATGACTCGGCAGCTAAATCACTAGTGTGCACAATCAAGTACACATGATTTACAGCTATGCAACCCGGTAACATAGCTGGGGCCCTTACTGAGATTCTAAGGATTCTAATGACCTTCCTATCTTGGGTTCCAGCAAACGCTCCACTTACCATCAATGGTGTGCCCTCCCTACCAAGAGGGCCCTGATCACACATTCACCATATACCCTTCCTAGATACATGCTTCTTAATCTTCCTCGTGGCGTTTTTTCAGTGACCTGGACTTTACCCCTTACTTGTGACTTGTGTAATGCTCATGATATACAAAATGAGCGACACGTCCTTTTTCACTGCACCCATCATGGGTGGATGATCCACACGTGGTCTCTCTCAGAAGAACTTATGCTTCCCTATTTCAAATGAAATTCAAAGGAAGTTCCTTCCGCAGGTTTCAACAATGTGTCTGCTTTTCTGGGCCAGGAAAACAGTAAGCTTTATTCCTTCCTTTTTTATGTGCAGGCTAGCAAACACGCTTCTTGACTGAAGGCCATTTTCTTGTTAGGTAAGGTTTCAAGGCTGTATCCGCCGAACGAGGGCAGCTTAGCCGGTTGTAGCCTCCAGTGAGGTTCGAACCATGAACCCACAGGTTGCGAGGGTGGATAATCGACTTTCCATCGCAGGTGCCCCGCCGCCTGCCCGAATATCCGGAGCCAAGGTTGTTACCATTGTACCCTTTACCTAGCCTGCTCATAAAAAGCAATAACTTATTGCTTGAAGTGCATGACAGAAGAAATAAAGTAAGCTTATTTTTGTTTTTGCTCAGAAGGCAACAAAAGGGACGAAGAAGAAAGACTGCTCCTGACAGTGGATTGGGTCATAATAACTTTCTTCAGCAGGCATTTGGTAGTGGTACTTAGAAGCCTCCCAGGGAATGTAATGCCTGTTACAATTCAGTTCCAGCTTGAGGCTTAAGCCTTGTTTGGACCCGTTGAAGCTCTGCTATCCTCCGAGGAAAGCTACGAGGAAATCCTTACTTAGGGACTACCTTGCTTACTCAAGTTCATCTGTGTGCTTCTCAAGGCGAAAGATCACTCCACACATCCCTCTGCAGCATCACCCATTTCTCTAGCGCTTTCTCATTGGTATTCAGCATCAATGAGTAGACCCCTTTAACAGGGCTGCGCAAGCGAAAAGGAGCTCATCAAACACCCATCACCAAGGGTACCTGGGAGGCATATCTGCATGAGCACTTCTGTGCCCCATCAAACAGCTGCCCTCCTCCACACAGGGCAGCTGCAGAGGGTAGCTGCCCTGAAAGCCACACAGGAAACGTTGAAACACAACTGCATAGCGGGTCTGTGGAAATCCACTCCACAGGTCCAGCAGCAAGTTTTTCACACATTTTGGATACCTGGGAACAAGGAAACATGGGTCGCTGCCCTGAAAGCGCAATTGCTGGACAACGGGGGGTCTTGGGAACCATCAACAGAGGAGTGCAGTCCTTTATGCCAGTGGGAGCTGTCCGAGGGGTAGCACAGAGGATTGCGGCGCGCTGGACTGGGATTTCTGGAGCCTCTGCGCGGGACATGGCCGTTCCCTTCAAGTTGGGCCGCAATCACCCACCACCTGAGGTACTGATACAAGAAGGTGCTCAGAATAGGTGGATGCCTGACCCGGATGCTCTTGAACTCCCAGAAGCTAATGACCTGTACCCTGTTGTGTGCAAATTCATGCGCAAGCTGAATGTCCGGGCGTCACCTGGCTTTGACTGTATTGCTGCCCCTTTTATCAAGTATGCTGAGAAAGAGGTGCCAGCTGTTAATGGGCGTGGCGTTGAAAAGATGAACGTGCTTG
>LKMJ01001011.1_pt1 | contig 23862 bp, 33 predicted proteins | sample 643391 | NCBI WGS metagenome assembly LKMJ01 (sample SAMN04112250, study PRJNA286221) | soda lake metagenome | biome: soda lake; feature: Kulunda Steppe; material: water; isolation source: sample PL-Br10 brine of Picturesque Lake | place: Russia: Kulunda steppe | collected 2010-07
CACACACACACACACACACACTGACGACCGCACCTTCATGAGTGCCCACCTCTGAGATTGCGATGACGTGCACATGGTCCTTAGTCAATTAGTCATGGATCTTAAGGCTATAAGTCATGGCTCTTCAGTCCATTCTTTATGGCTCTTCAGTCCACTAGTCATGGACCTTCAGGCTATCGGCCATGGCTTTTCAGTCAATTTGTTATGGCTGTTCAGTATTCTAGTCATGGTTGTTCAGTCTAATAGTCATGGCTCTTTTGTCCTACTTGATATGGCGTCCAAACTCTGCGGCGCGAACTGATCTCCCACGCGCCCCAGTGCATAGTACTGACCCAACAACACTCCCAATTCCACTTGATATGCCACATGTGCAGGGCGCGGGAAAGACTGGAGGCCAGCCGGGATGCCCTCATGCTGGCTTCTCGGGCGGTGAGTGGTGTAATATGTATAACATGGAGCACAGGACCTGCCTGCTGGCGGCATACTCAGCTGAGCTCCATTCACAGAGCGTCTGCATTCAATGCCCCGCCCATAGCACATTAGTCAGGGGATATACATATGGTTTATGTTGCTTGGACTACGTAGCCTGAGAAGATCAAACTTCCGCAAGGTCGACTGCCTTGACATCGTCACCAAATTCTGCGCACACATAACCCGTGCAAGGCACATGTGGGTGTGCACAGGCAGAAAAGTTGGTCAACCGCATGGACCGCTGCGGGGTTGCTTACGGCGAACTGGGCCTATCGCTCTTCAAGATGAGCAAGTCCGAAGAAGTTGATGGGCTGCACTTGGCGCACTTCACAGGAACTGTGAGTGCGTGTTTGACAGCTAGGGCAGGCCTCTACTGCGGGTTCGGAGCAGTGCGTGTCAGGAGGCCGCAGCTGGGACAGATGCCTTTGGAGCTGTGTGAGCTCACTAAATTGTTTTGGTAACGAATTGTGTGCCTTCCTTGGTTGGTGTGCTGAACGCTGGTGGTGTGTGTATGTAATGTGTATTTACATGTGTGCAGTATCCTTTGTGTAAGTGCGCACAAGTGCATGTTTTTCCACATGTGTGTAGGCATACAAAGAACAGTCTCAATTGCACATTGGATACGCCTGAAACCACAAGCAAATTGGAACCGTGTCTCGTACAGAGGGTTGTGTCTCAATGTGGTAAAAGAACATGAAGAGCAGCTGTGACTCTGCCACTTATTTGCGTGTACATGTGTCGCCCAGCATGTACATGTACATGTGTCGCCCAGCATGTACATGTACATGTGTCGCCCAGCATGTACATGTGTCGCCCAGCATGTTCGTTCTGACGGCTGGTGCAGTGGCTCGGCATGCATCCCAGGCTCAAAATGGATTGGATTACCGAACACTCTTGCTTATATTGTGTCCATTGCACTTGGGTGTCCATTGCACTTGGGTGTCCACTGCACTTGGGTGTCCATTGCACTTGGGTGTCCATTGCACTTGGGTGTCCATTGCACTTGGGTGTCCATTGCACTTGGGTGTCCACTGCACTTGGGTGTCCACTGCGCTTGGGTGTTCATCGCACTTGGGTGACCTGCTTTGCACCTTCCGGCCTTACAGCTTCGTACCTTACAGCCTAAAAGCTTTGCACCTGACAGCTTTGTACCTTACAGCGCCCTGAGCTGCTTTGCACCTCACAGGTGCGCCAGTCCCATGCGCTCAGCAAAGATTGCCGGCAAGTGGGCACATCCTCAGTGCGCGTTTCACGCATCGCCAACAAAGCAGTCAGCAAGGTGGCCTGTGAGCTGGGGGTACTCCACGAGCAGCTAGCCAACATGCCGGTGCGTGCGTGCATGCGTTTGCGTGCGAGTTTGTGCAAATTTGTATGTGTGCATGTGTGTGTGTAAGCTGCAAGCATACATGCTCTGCCAAATCCTTAGCTGCACCATTTGGCACGCCGCTACCACCGGCCTGCAGCTCGCAAAGTGCACATCATGGCAAACCTACATTATGGAAAGGCGGGCATGGGAGGGGAAGCAGGACATAATCACACTTCCCTTAAGGTGCACACAATGATAGAATAAAACATGAATAGCTTGTTTACCAGGTGCTGGACAGGATGTAATTATGAGCAGCCTACCCCCCTCCAGCTTCTGCAAGTGTGCCATCCTGTTCTGCCACCTTGCCATGCCATGAGCAAGGTAGCAATGTGACTGCCGCGGTCAGCCATGCCAACAGTGCTGGCAGGGTGCACGCCAACCAACCACCACCCATTAATTACCGCGTCCTCATCAGCAGCCTCCATAATGTCCCACTGGGCATCAAATTGATGTTCGTCAGAAGTGTGCCTGCCGCATGCAAATGCATACACATGCTTGCTTGATGCATGCATCCCATGTTCTTGCCCATACCACCTCTGCCATGTGCACTAGTGTTACAGCCAACCCTACCGTTGTCTATTTGGCTCATGTCACATGACTCAACACGACCCATGCGTTGTAGCCAGCCAGCCATGCCCCTCAAACGCCATGGTCATGTGCTTGTGTGTTGCAGCCCGCCATCAAGGGCCTTACCTCCAGAGAGGAGCAGCTGCTGACAGCCACAACGCTGCAAGCGGACATGAATTCCCGCAACACCAGCATACGGGTGGGTGGCTGGATGATGTGCTCAACAATGCTGTTGGCCCTTCCTGCACCCCCACCCTTACACGGCAGTTTGCCTCAACATGGTCTTCCCCACAACAAACTTACTGATACATACTGATACCTTTTGCAAAATGTGTACAGCAACAGCCTGAACCAATCCCTGCTCATGCAGCAGGGCGTGTGAGCATGACTTCTCCCATCCAGCACGTTTTGGTCCTGGTTGAAAAGGGTCCTTGCTGAATTCGTCAGGCACTATATCCAGGGGGTCTAACTAATACATGACCTTGCAAAGAGGCTGCAGTCCGGAGCCAATTTGGCTGATGCCCTGCGGTGCATGTTGTCTTTGCTTTGCCCATGCCGCACTCTTAAGCCATGTCCCAAGGTCCCTCGACCTCTTTCCAGGTCACATTGTTTTGTGTTGCATCCCATCCCTTTTCCCACTGCTCCTCCCTGGATCGAGTCCCATGTCCTGGCGCGGGCAGTGCCGCCAAAGACTGCCAGGACGCTATGCAGGGGTAGACCCTGTGCAAATGCATGCGTCGTCAGAGACTCGTCCAGGATACTGGGTGGACCCTGTGCAAGTAATTGGGCGACACCCTGACACTGGCCCTGATTCTGAAGGGGACCTCTCTATGGCCATCATTGTGTGATGCATCAAGTTGGTGCCATGATAATCTGCGTGACTGATGCACACTTGGGCCGATGCGGCCCTCTGGACATGACATGCAGGACCTGGAGGCTTCTGCTGCCAAGGTTCTGGGGGGAGCAATCGATCTAAAGCAGGTGTGCTGCCTTTCTCCAAAGAAAACCGGAAGGAGGAGAGTGCATCAGTTACAGGCGACTTGTAGTTCCTGCATCCTTCCTTAGTGTACCTAGTTCAAACTAAGAAATGTCATTCCGCTTTCAGTTCCTCCCCCTTTCTCTAAACTCCAATGTTGGATCGCTGGCTTATCAGCCGCTGGTTTGCATTTGTGTGCCTAGTGAGCCGTGCAGCCGAACAACTCAACGCTGCATTGGGTATTCTAAGGCAACTCTGGTCTCATGAGTTGTGTTCCCTTGCACTTCGTCTCATTGAAACGATTCTTTTTGCTGATCAGCCTGATTTAAGCTGCTGGCCTTCTTGTGGGAGAAAGCCAGGTATGATTTTAAAATCTAGACTGTGCTGACAACCAGGGTGCTTGTGCGCCTTGCCATGGACTTGTTCCAACATTTATGAATTGCAGCCTCATAATGCTCATTAACAATGCTAATGTAAGGACTTTGGACTTTAACATTGCTGCTGGTCATGCTGCAATTTATGCAGGCTAAACGGATTGAAGATTTGCGCAATGATGTCTCCAAATTGGAGTACTCCCTGGCAGCGGCTAAAGCAGAGTATGAGCGCATCGCTGCCATCAATCAGCAGGTGTACCTGGATATGAGCAATCTGCTGGACTCCGCCTTGAACCATTATGAGCTGCACGCCTATGTCTGTGCACTTGTGTGCATTTGTATTTATACATGAGTGTGCTGGCTTTCATTGGTACCGATGGGTTGGAGAGAAAGGGGACTATTCCTTGGAAACTGATCTTCCCGGGGCCCATGAAGAGTAGGAAAAGTCTGGATCATACCGCAAATGTATTGTTAGGACTATCTGCATTTGTGTTTTTGATCTCTCGGAAGGAATAAAGGTGATAATGTACAGTGCAGGTCAACAGGTTGCTAGAAGAGGAACTCCCAAGCATTTCTTAAACCTGTCTTGAAGATTTCTAGAAGAGGAACATTCTGGCATTTCTCAAATCTGGCTTGAAAGCTGAAGTTCGACGATGCCCATACATCCTCTTGCCTTGCTTTTGCTGTTTCATGTGCAGGAGCTTGCTCGCTTGCAAGCAGAGCAGAAGGATGACATGCTGCGCATGGTGCACGCGTTCACAACCACTCAAGTAATGCGGGCAGAACGAGATGCAGAGGTGGGTCCGTGGCTTTGCGCGCGCTATTGTAGGCGGCTGATGCCTTTCATGAGCTGACTGCCCAGTGTGAGTTGCGCAAAAGCTGCTGAGCTTTGAAGAGCACTGAAATTTTTAAGCAGCCTTCCTTTTTGGCCAGGACTGCTGCACTCAAGCACTTTGCTTGATCCCTTTGTGGAACCATAACGGGTGCAGGTGTGGCTAGGCCTAGCAGGCGAGCTGGGGGCACCACCTGAGGCAATGGGCCGTGTTAGAGAGACTCTCCTCGCCGGCCATTCACTGCAACAGCAACAGCAGCAGCCCACGGAGCAGCAAGCCTGATCATCAACACCACCCAGCCGCCACCGTCACAGAAGCAGTAGCAGGGGCACCGCCAGCAGCAGCATGCGAACAGCAAGCATGGAGGTCGCAGCAGCAACAGCTAGAGCTGGAAAGGAGGCAGCCTCAGGAACATGTACAAACCAGTAGTATACAGGCTCGTATGCGGCCATGCAAGCAGAAAAGACTGCTCAGCAGCTTTTTTAAGACCAAATAATGCAGCTTTGGGCAAGTGAAGGGCTGAGAATGGGCTGATCTGCGGCTGCTGCTCGTGATTGGGTAGGGCCAAGACCTTACTTCCTGTTGGCAATGATTCGTCTCTTATGTACCTTAAAATGTGTAGCTTTTGCACCTTTGTTTTCCTCCATTTTGTGTCCTGCCCTCGTTTGTAAATTATGCATTCCAGGTATCATTCATGACATGGTATCATTATGTCTGCAGCATATGACCATCTTATTTGGCCCACGGAGGAATGATATGACTTCCTACTGTTTCAAGTGCTGATACTATCACCGTGATCAGCTGATGAATGATATTTTAATGTGTACTCTGCATGCATATACCCTGTGCATCACTTAATTGTGTGGAAAAAGAGATAAGCAAAGGAGACTAGTATGTTAAGGTCCCGGTCACGCCTGCAACTTATCAGGATTGAATTATGTTTTTTAATCATTTTCTGTAACCAAGTTTTTGCACAATTACTTGGGTTGCATCCACACAGTACATGATTGGCCTCATAATCGTCCCCCTTGCTACACACATGCTTCATCTTTCTTTGTACAAAAATACTGTGGACCAATGACAGGGAATTGGGCATGTAGGTGCAAGTATCGGGGCGTGTGTGTGGATGCACCTGTGGATATACCCCTGAGCAGTGGAGCCACTTCCAGGGGATGTTCACTCATGCGTGTGTTGAAGACATGTTTGTGAAAGCTCTGCTCTACTAATATCCTGAATAGGATGACTGATTTCTTTGTGGAAATTATTGGTGTCCTTATTCCATTCATTCTGGACATGCTGGAAGGTGTATCTACCTCCTGGGCTGTGCAGTGCAACAAACATATTCATATTTTTTATACCTGAATGGAAACTTACCTTCCCTGACGCCCCCGAAGCTATACCGGTCAATTACACATTCCTTTTCTAATAGATAACAATAAATGGCTTATTAAACACAGGTTCCGATCAAGGTGGTAAGGTGGTAAAGAGGACAAGAAGAACGGTTTTACATATTTTTCAAAATTAAAAATTCATGCTATAAATGTTTCAATTGAGGTAGGGTCCCATGGACAAGCCGCTATTACACGGGCGAGGTATCGCAGGAGAGAGAGCGTGCACCGATGGATGTTTCATTGATGGTGCATCATGCTCTTTCAAAAAGCTGTACGTCGTCGCTTGCTTTCTGGGAGCGGCGATGTTGGGATGCGTAGCTTTCGCACTGGCGAAGCCCCGGTAAGCTGAGCACAAGGGAAGAGAACGTTATTTTGTGCGTTTAGTGAATCGGTCACCCGATTGGCATCATTTTGTCACGGGCAGGCAACACGTTTTTGTGCTCACTCAGCACATGGTTACATGCTCAAATCGCCTCAGCTTTACAGCTGGAAGGATCAGCTATCCAAATTGCTGGCGTCGGGTACTAGTTCAACCTCAGAGCATTGTGTCCTTCTCCTTTTGTAACGCAGGGAGGCAGGGTTGGGCATTTCTAGGGCTTTTCTGCTCACATCCCGCCATCATGGTGGCCACCACCACCACAAAGATACATGTCGTTCATACCTTAATGTTAAAATTCCAGACTCCTTGAGCCTTATCATGACGGCAGGTGCGCAATGTTTGTGCGTGTGTGCGCATGTGGGTGTGTGGGTGTGGGTGGGTGTGCGTGTGCGGGTGTGTTGGTGTGTGTTTATTTGCGTGCATGTGTACGTGCGTGCCTTCCAGCGTGCACGCGTGCCTGCCTGTCTGTGTGCGTGCATGTGTGCGTCCATGCTTGCGCGCATACGCGCATGTAAGCATGCGTATGTGCGCATTCGTGTGCGCGTGTATCACGTGTGAGATACTTGTGAGCAAGTGTTGGTGCAGATATGTTTGTGTACTTCTTTAGCCATAATTTCCAGGCCTCCGGGCATGTGAAGAACCAACACTTCCTAGGGCATGCAAGCATCGTCAACAATGCACAGAGTTGATCTCTCAGGAACATGCCTGCATATGTAGCTTGAATTCATTGCTTCACCTGGGTTGCCCAGAGCTAAGCAACTTAGCTGAGCCCAAAGCGCTACGATTTGGGGCCTGATGCAACCTGCGACATACAGAAGAGACCCCTGTCAAGTTAGCATAGGAGTCCACCACACGTGGCCGCCACTTGACAGCATCACATGAGCGTACAATTGGGGAGCATTGTGGGGCTGCGCAAGCCTCTCTGATCCTCGGCAGGGTTGCTGAATGCCGTGCGCACACCCATTGTAACATTTAAAAGCTTTTGTTAACCGGTATTCAAACTGGCAAGTAAACTGCGCATCCATACTGTTACCAGCAACTCGAGTCCTCTGCTGCAGCTAAGCCCTCTTGCCACTGTCTGCCTTTCGGTCTGCCGTCCCTTGGCGTGCCCATGAGCTCCCTGCCACCCCGTAACTGCGCCACTGGCCCTGGCGTGCGCCTCATGCCCTGCTTGCCTTGCTGCACTGCAGAGAGGGTCGCATAGCTGGACCTGCTGACTGAGGGTAGAGCACCCGGTGCCCATCATATGCCTGCAACAGCAACCCACACAAAGTACCAGTGCCCTGCAGGCCCTGGCAAGTTGTCTGGGCGCGTCAGAGGCGCACTGCACACATCGCCTGGACCACAGTGTGCACTATGCAGTGGCAGCTTTGGGATCGTGTGCAGCCTGCCCTGCTGCACCGCAGATCCTGGCGAGTTTTCGGGGACCTCGGAGGCGCACTACATCCTGGCCAACTTGAGGGGCGAGAGCGCAAAGCCCAAGGACTCCACAGTCTGCGGCAGCCTGTTCTATGGGCTGCTCATGGGGCAGCCGGTCATCTTGGCCACGAGTGGTGGGTGGTGTACACGCGCACGCACGCACGCACGCACGCACACACATGTGCGCGCACACACACACACACACCAAAGTCACACACTAAAGACATACACACTGCATGTGCACATGCTAGCGCAGGCATTGGGCCCTCGGCGGCAGCCATGTGCGCGCTGGAGATCCTTGAAGCCTGTGGCCCCCGCATCACAGAGGCCGTGTACTTTGGCACCTCGGGCTGGTCGCCCGCCTTGGGGGGCATACTGAACCCCCCAGACTGCACCGCCGCTCACGAGACGCGCAAGATAACAAGGTGCATGTGTGTGTGTGTGTGTCTTCACGCGTACTAGATAGCTACAGAGGGTGAGGAAATGGGGGTGCACATCACTAGGAATCCCAAGACGCTGCTAGCATGGTGTTTGGTGCAAGCTTTTGTGCACAGCACACAATTACAGTGCACAAGACGCAGCTACTGTGCACAACACCATGTTGGAGGCATGTGATCGATGCCGCGCAATGCATATGTGCTCTCTGCACAGTGGCCAGGCCTGATCCTCCAGTCCAGTCTGCCACCCCAGCTCACATTGGGCAGGGGGCTGAGGTTGGTCAAAGGGGTGCCAAAGGTATCATCAAGTCACAAACAACAAGTGTTTTGTTCAAGATCAAGGCAGGCGCTTTTCCATCCTACTTTGGTGGAAAGGGATACCTGATGCCAAGCGTAAAGAGATACTTTGATGGAGATCAAGAGACGGGCGCTCTTTTTGTCTTAGCGAGCCTTGAGGGTGTGTGCTCCAGGCCTAGTCATGGTCTTGGCAGCTCATGTGATGGGGCTCCAGGTCTTGAAATGTTGCTCTTGGTTTTGTTGGTGGTCTTGGCAGGGCTTGAGAGGGTGTGCTCCAGGCCTGGTCATGGTCTTGGCAGGGCTTGAGAGGGTGTGCTCCGGGCCTGGTCATGCCAGGCAGGCCCCATCAAACTTGTTGTGGCCTGCAGCGTGCTCTCATCTATGGAAGTGAGGTTTGGCCACTTCTTTCTCCTGTGCAAGCGAGAGGTCACGCCAATGAACATGAACATACCATGCAAGTTAAGGGCAAGCGTTTGAGAGTGCATGCAAGTGGGGGACATTGCCAGCCTTACTTGCTTGAATGTGTCAAGAGGACAAGCTGGGCAGGCCAGCCTGACCCACCACTGCCTGTTGCACTGTGCTGATGCGTGTTGGAGGCTTGGGCATGGTAGCATCAGGCTATGCTGCGTGCATGCGCATAAGTACGAATTAACACACAATGTATCACACACTTGCACGCATGCATGCGTACACAACGGTGTGAACACGCTCAAGGCTCAAAGTGTCCTTATTCAAAGCTTGCACAATGGCAATCGAGCTGCAACAAGGCTTGGCAAGGCTGTCCCTTGTAGGCGCAGCATCACGCTCACTCTGTCTTCAACAAAAGTCACAGCCCGCTATGATCCACTATGTGCTGCAGCTAAGATGCAGCATCTTGCCTGCCATGCCATTTATGATTATTTAGTTGTGTCGCAGCCCGTCTTACAACTTCACACTGGTGCCCCTGCAGGCTTGGCGATGTATGTGTCTCGCCTTTCAGTGTGAACTGGACGTGCAAAAAAGCATCTTGGGATATGCAGGCAAGTGTTTTGGGTGTGTGTGTGAGGTGGTGACTATCAGGTGCTGCGCGTATGCAAACATATGCAGACAAGCAGATACCAGACATCCATTTGATTTTGAATTGTGGGCAAATGGGAGGAACACATTGTTGCAGGAGGGGTTGGGGGTAGGATTGGACCAGGAATAGTGGCTAGTGGGACTTCCAATGCACCACCTCCCTACTCCCAATACACCACGTCCCTGTCTAATGCAATACCTCCCTTTCCAACCGCAGCAGAACGCAGATGCCGTGCGGCTTATCAGGCTATGCTCCACAAAATGTGCTGCACTGCCTTTGTCCGGGCGCAGGCAAGCGGATACCCAAACCAGTGCTTCCGCCCGGAGGAGGTTCCCATTGCTAATCCAGACGCCTTGTTTGGGGAGTGCACATTCTACAAGGACAACGTGGGTGCTGTAAATTGTAGCGACGCCCTGTCAGTGGCCAGGCGTGCTAGAAAGCCGTGCGATGCATGCCATGCATGCCCTCACCGAGAGCTGCAGGGGGAGAGGGCATGGGAGGGATGTGCTTGCGTGCGTCGGGGCATGCAGATGGCGCTCTTCGGATGTGCCCAAGAACTGACTTGTGTCAGCCCTTGCTTTGGAGTCTGGGGCTGCCAACATCTGTGGTTAATCACTCACTATCCCCAAAATCACCCTCGCGATTCGGTCACGCTTGGGGCCGAAGAGTGTGCAGATCTGTTCACCATACACCACATCATGGCAAGGGCATAAATCCATCGTTACGCCAAGCATTCTGCAAATCTGAATCAAACTATTGCAGAATTAAAACCCTTCTGGCAATCCAACACGTATTTGAAATGGTTCCTTTTTTGCACCTACCTGCAGACAGAATGAAAAGCCTCTGCTGTTTACCTCATACTTAACTAGACATGCGCGCTCGTGTAGCGGTGCCATGCGTACCTGCCCACACAAGCTCCTCTGCACGTAGGGAGGGCACACAGGGAGGGCTAGTGTTGCTCCTGCACGTAGGGAGGGCAAGCCATTCTTGTTGATTTGATTATCACTGGCCTAAAGAGGGCACAGCATGAGTGTGCATGTATGTATTTATCACCTGCAGATGCAGGGCAACCTGCGCTTGGCAGACGACATCCTGAGAGCAGCAGCCAATGCACAGATGCCCAAGAGATCGGTTGGCGTAACCAAGAATGAAAAGAAGTGAGCGCATGCAAAACTTGGAGGCGGTTGGCTTTTTGGGGAATGCTTGCATAGGAATAAGGAGATGGCCAATGCAGAATGAATGTGGTGCTGCCGTCATCTTGAGCAGCTGCAGCTCCGGTTCCTACGTAAGGCTTGCCAACCTGCTACCTGGTACTATGAAGAGGCCCCTTTGACAGTTGCAATAATCTGTCGAAATGCCTTGCGGCCGGTTGTGCACAGCCAGGGCTTGTGATGTCTTAAGCTTCTCATGGAAGATGCATTTCAGCTGAAAGAGGAAGTGGGTTTGGCTGTCCTTGAATATAATCATGAATTATAATGATGATTATAATGATGTGGTGTGGGAAAAACATCAGCCAGGAGGAAGAGAGAAGCAGACAAAGCTGAAGCAAGTGTTTGGTCTGTTGCACTTGAGCCTAGGAATCTTGCAAAGAGATCTAAGGGCAGGTGACTTTAGCCAGGTCTTTAGCCAAAGTGGAAATTCATTTACAGCGTCCTCGTTCTTGTGGTGCCGTGTTTGGGTCCTGATCTTGCAACCAGCTTTGACACTACTCAAGACAGATCATAGGATCTTGCCGTTGAGAGTGTGTGCGGACTTTGTGGGTTGGGTGCAGTCCCCAAGAGTGCAGGGCAAGGCAGCAACATAGCAATTGGCAGGGTGTGCCTGGCCTGGCAAATAACCTGTGACGTGCAGCATGCCGCCTTACACACACCTTGTGAGTGAGAGAGTGGGTGAGAGAGTATGTGAGTAAGAGGGTGAGTGAGTGAATGAGTGTGCAGGAAGTGCCTGGCTTGGCGGCTTGCTGTTGAGACAGCAGCTGCATTGTGTGTGGCCCAAGTTGGCATTCACAAACTGTTGCATCAACAGCAGCCATTTATTGCTCGTAGCGTTGAGTGCGCAACACCTCTGTCCTGCCAAGCCATGCACGCCATCCCTCTCCTGTGGTTGTGAGCTTAGAGCTTCAGAGGGCCTGTGAGGAACAGAAGTCTCTTGAAACCCAGCACAGCAGGCAGCATTTGTAAGTATCATATCCTCATGTAGCTTCCTGGGGGCCTGGGTGTGAAGGACAAATAGGTGGAAGAATACACATGCTGCCAGGTGCCACCTCCTCAGCATGTCTGCTAGGTGCCACCTCAGCATGTCTGCCAGGTGCCACCTCAGCATGTCTGACAGGTGCCACCTCAGCATGTCTGACAGGTGCCACCTCAGCATGTCTGACAGGTGCCACCTCCTCAGCATGTCTGCCAGGTGTCACCTCAGCATGTCTGCCAGGTGCCACCTCAGCATGTCTGCCAGGTGCCACCTCCTCAGCATGTCTGACAGCGCCCCTTCTCCTCCCCTCCATACATATACACATACGCAATGTACACATGCAAGTACACAAGCACATGTACACAAGCACGCTTCCTAACAACCTTTGCTTGCTGCGGCTGCTCCTTTGAAAGGAGTGCCCCTGACACCTAAATGGCAAATGCAGCCGCTCTCCTCTGCATGCGAATGCCCCAACAGCACGGCCAGTGCACGTGTGCTCGTAGGTACTGGGCGCTGATGAGCGAGGTTAGGTTAGGTTACATAGCTGTATCTGCCAAACGAGGGCAGCTTAGCTGACGGCCAGTGCGCGGCCAGTGCGCGTGTGCTCGTAGGTACTGGGCGCTGATGAGCGAGGCCACCAATGCCACTTACGTTGTGCCAGAGGCTGACACGCCTCCCAGCGTGCGGGACTACACACAGTGCCTTGAGGTGGACGGACAGATGTTCTACAGGTACAGGGGCCCGCATCTGTGCCGCTTGAGTGTGTGTGTATGTGTGTGTGTGTGCTGTGCCTATCAAGCGTGTGTGTGTGTGCTGTGCCCATCAAGTGTGTGTGTGCCGCTTGAGTGTGTGTGTGTGATAGCAGGAGAGCATGCCTAAGAGCGGCAGCGCCCAGGCCATACTCCACGCCTTGATGCGGTGCAGATGTGTGTGATGGCGGTCTCAGGGGTGCATACTGTGTGTGCCATGATGCTTCAGATACGGAGGATGTGCCTTGATGCTAAAGAGGCGGTCTTGGAGAGGGTTGGACCCTGGGGTGGTCTAAGGGGTGGCCTCAGTGGCGGTCTCAGGGGTGCACAGGTTATGCTTTGATGCTAAAGATGTAAAGACACTGAGGATGAGCCTTGACACTGTGGAAAATTCTGCAGTGGTGGTCGTCTCGAGGGCGCGCAGGCGTGTGTGGTGTATGTTGGGAACGATACAGGTGCTGAGATATAGTCAAGCCCCGACATGCAAATCCGAGCATGACCTGGTGATAACTCACAAATTGAGCTCCGATGTGACGTCTTGACCAGGTGCTGGTGTCACACACACGCACGCACACACACACACATACACACGCTGACACATTTTTGGACTCACACACTTACAAGCACGCATGCGTGCACACGCGCACAAACGCGCGCACGCACATAGACTGACAGCTCCACTCTCTCATGCCCCCTGCAGCGGCGTGCCTTGGGAGCTCAAGGCCCGCGACTATGTGGCCCAAACCATCACCGCTGCCCTGAGCAAGCACCACTCATACACCACTGACGCCACCGCCACCGCCAGTGTTGTTGGCGGCGGCGGAGGGGGCGGCGGCGGGGGTGGGGGTGGGGGTGGGGGTGGCGGAGGAGGCGGGGGCGGAGGTGGGGGCGGCAACACCACGCTTCTGGCTCGCATGGAGGAGCATGACAGAGCAGGTGCCATGGCACAGGGCGCAGGCGAGAAGCAGGTGCAAAAGCTGGGCAGAAAGCTGGCAGCAGCTGCGCAGGCAGGCAGCGCGGCAGGCGCGGCAGAGGTTGGTGGGGGCGGCCAAGATGGCGCGCAAGAGAGGGGTGGCAATATTGACCAGACGGACGATGTGTCACGGATGAGGAAGGCGTGGGACGCCAAGGACGTGATTGCGGTTTCAGCGATGGAGGGCATTGGTATCGCAGGTAAGGACAACAATGGTGTACTTGATGTTGGAATGCGGTGCAGGTTCTAATTGGTAGGAATGAGGGTTGCTGTGCTGTCAAGGTACCAGAAAGTAGGCGTGGTATCATTGGTGCACTGTACTGAGTAGTCCTATAGGCACCATTGGCACACTTCTACATGAGTGACGCAGGTCAGGGTACTGTATTGGCAGTGTTGGTGAAGGTTTTGGAGACACAGGTGAGACTCAGAACAGCAAGTGCGCCTGTGCTGCATGCTTGCAGAGGCGTTTGCAAAGCACAACGCCCTGGCACGTGAGAAGTGCAGCACCCTGCAGTGCAATACAATGCGTCAAGAGCAGCCTGTGCCGTTGCCGCACGCGCGCAGAGGTTTTGAGAAGCACATTGCCCTGGCACGTGTGAGAAGTGCAGCACCCTGCAGTACAATGCAACGCGCTAAGAGCAGCCTGTGCCGTTGCCACATGCGTGCAGAGGCGTTTGAGAAGTACAACGCCCTGAGCAGCACCAAAGCGCCCATTCCTTACACACACGTGCGCACGGCCTCTAACTGGATCCACCAATCTGTGTACCAGGTGCGTGAGGGCGGTGCAAGGAGTGAGATTGTGGCATGGGTGGGGTCCGCAATGCAGCTCCCGTTGCCCATTAAGTAAATGGCAACATTTGATGTGTTGGCAAAGGCCTGAAAGTGTGCTGCGCATTGAGCATGGACGCGCACACTGGGTGTGTATGTGATGGAATGAATACCACCTGTGCATGGGCGTGCGCACATGCCTCCAGCATTGTGAGGGTCTGGCCGGGAATACGGGTAAAGATAGGGATGTGGACGTTGATACATACCTCCCGCATAGGTGTGTCCAGAGGTGGGATTTGTTGTATCAAGAAGGGACAGTATCTGCTACATGCAGCCCCTTTCTAGAAAGCCCTCATTCACAAATCGGGCGGTGGCATGTGACGCGCTTTTGGCGTTTCTTCAGGGGAGGAGTACATTGTCCATCGTGCAAAGAAAATCCATCTCATCAAGAGCTAATGTCGGGAGGATATTGTGCTGAGTAGAGGGGGCCAGTGTGTGCCTTGCTTGGATTTGAGGCCTTGTGAGCAGCTTTTTCCGGCTTGCTTGGAATTCCTTTTGGGGATGCAGGGATGGAAACGTGTGGATGCCTGCAACCATTTTGTCAGCTGAGTGTTTGGATGCGTGGCTAGGCACAAGGGCCACAGCGCCGCCCACGGTGACGCATGCATGCGTGCACGTGTGCTTGTGTGCAGAAGTCGCCTGGCGTGTGGGAACACTACAAGGACATGACGGAGGACTTTGCCACAGGGTACGGCTATGCCATCGCCACCGGCTCCTCCTTCATCATGGCCTTCTACCAGGTGCGCCAGGCCAGGCAGTGCGCAAGGTGGCAGAGACATGCAAGCACAATCAGTCACACAGGCCGTGGCAGTGAGGCCGCAGAGTAAGCAGGCCCGGGGTTACCGCTGGAAAGGGTCTAGAATAGGGTTTACTTAGCTGTATCCGAACGAGGGCAGCTCAACTGAAGCCTAGCAGGCCTCCAACCTGAACCTCAATCAAGGAAGGAACTGAACAGCAGGATTGGCGCTGGTCCGGACCCAGCCCTGCACGCCCTGCAAGGGTCGGCCTTGGCCTCAGCCTCAGCCACAGTCTCAGCCTCAGTCTTAGCCTCAGCTGCGGCCTGAGACTCAGACCCAGCCTCAGACTCAGACCCAGCCTCAGACTCAGACCCAGCCTCAGACTCAGACCCAGCCTCAGACTCAGACCCAGCCTAAGACTCAGACCCAGCCTACGACCTAATCTGAGTATTGGGAAGTCAGCCAGGGGGAATCTGGTGCCCTGGTGGTGTCAACAAGTTCAGTTTTCTGCTCAGGAGCACTACGTTTTGACCAGGGGGGCAGGCCGCTCCTTGAAGAATGAAAAAATGAATATGCCTGCATGTGCACACAGGCACGCACCCATACATGAACACACACATACACACACACGTACACACACACAAAAACATTCACACACAGGAACGGTGCCTCCATGATGTGGACCTCGGCGTGCTGCCAGATGGCTTCAGTTGCAAGTTTGAAGTTGACTACGCATAAGAAGGGTCCTGGCCAGACTTGTGAGCTGTTGTCAGCTCTAAAGGCAGGCAGATAGAGCTGGGAGATTGCACCTCCAGAGCAGAAGCAACATGATTCTTCACGAACGACGTTTTCCACAAATAGAACACAACGACAATGACAACGTAGAAGTACATTGCAAGGAGTGCTGGGAGGTGCAAGTACAGCGTGAATATAGCCTGTCAATAGCTTTGGCAACCCACGCATGGGTGCAGCTGTGGCCATGGTGCTGCCTGGGGATGCAATGCTCGGGGTTGCAGGCACGAGTGTATGTATGCATGGATGCAATGCTTGGGCTTGCAGTCACGTGTGTATGTGTGCATGGGTGTAATGCTTGGGGTTGCAGGCGCGGCTTCTGCTTGTTGGTGCATGAGCCAGGGCTTTGCTCTTGCAATGGTAGTCCTTATGTTCACGCCTGCTGCGCAATGTTCACACCCGCCAAGCTTGGGGGGCGGGGAGGAGGGGGGGGGGGTTGACATGAATCGGACCGGCATACGATCAAGAACTACCACCCTGCATGGAGGGACTTTTGAAACGAGTTACAACTTGCCTTGAAACCAACCAAGCGCGCATTTGTTTGTGACTGCACAGGTGTAGGTAGGAAGAAGGCCGTGTGCAGGACAACACGTGTGTACCAACCACGTTTTGAGCGATTGTTTGCTTGTGCAAGTTGCGTGCGTGCATTCAATTGCCTGCAGTGGTGTAGAAGTAAGAGTTCTTTCGCCTGTTGAGTTGAAGGTTGCAAAAAGAGCACTTAAATTATGCGCTAGGCTGTATTCGGTGCTCCCCTGTCTAGCTAGCAGATGATCAGGTGGCAACGTTTGGCCAGCCCATGTTGACCGGAAGTGCAGTGCATTGGTGATGACGTGCAATTGTAGCAGGTGGCAGCTGTCAGTGCGCTGTCTCTCACTGCAGCACTTTTGTGGTTTTGCTTTGCCCTTGAAAGACAGCAGGTGACATTTTTCTGGTCCTTTCTCACCTTATTTGTGCTATCATCCATGATGCATGGGTTGCAATGGTAGATTTGCACATGTTCCAACAAATCCCAGGATTGCTTTACTTCTTTTCCTCCTAAGCCTCCTTGGCTCAGACTTTGTCTGTGCCGAGAGAGTCAGGAGTTGCTTACATGTATCTATGGATGAAAAGCCAGATTCACCCCCTGGCCGGGGCCTATTCCCGTCTTTCCTGTAGTCCTTGAAGAAGGAGTGGTGCAGTTAGACTCTCCCTTCAGGCTGCAGGCAGCTAGGTAGACCCAAAGGGCAGTTAGAGAATTTCTTGAAGGATATTTTGCTCACAAAAGTTCTGGTATGGAAAATGTGGCAGCACTGCTGCTGCTGCTGCTGCTGCTGCTGCTGCTGCTGTGCTTGCTGGAACAAAGAAGGAGTAAGGTTAGGTAAGGTTTCAAGGCTGTATCCGCTGAACGAGGGTAGATTAGCCTCCAGTAAGGTTCGAACCCCGAACCCACGTTGCGAGAGTGGAAAAGGTTAGGTAAGGTTAGGTTACACAGCTGTATCCGCCAAATGAGGGCAGCTTAGCTGAAGCCTAAAGTTTAGACCTCCAGCCAGATGGGTTGACTGCTGGGCTTGCTGGACACTACCATCCCAACAAAACATATCCATAGTCTCAGAAAGAAAAAGGAATGATTTGTATGTCTGCTTCAAGAGAAACAATTTCACATCCTCAGCTCCAATGTTTTTAAAAAAAAAAAGCGCCTGTGTCTCCAGTGTAAGTCCTGCCAGCAAAATCAGCAAATTGTTCTTCCAATCTCCTTCTCAAATAGCACATTTTTAAGCAAGGGCACAAAAAAAGGACATGCTTTTTGTCCTGGACATCATGCAAGTCACATTTGTCACAGATCCTATTGTGGCCAACAACCAGTTTCAACTCTTAGGGTATATAGAGCTCTCAAACGAAAACGAGCAATGTTCCGAAGCACATGCCTACTTAGTTCCAGCTCCAGGTACATAGGCAACACAAGGGAAGGGCCCCGTACATTGCTTGGTTTGAGAGGCAAGGCCATCCATGTATGATAAGTAGCCAGTTTTTGAGCGTGTGTCCTAGGATCTGCACCATCCAGCTCCCTCCATACCGCATGCAAGCGCTCACGCAAGTCCACCACAAAGTCTTGTAGGGGGAGGGGAGTTGCAGCATTAATGCAATTGGCATATGTATCTGCTGCACGCAGACCCACACACGCCTCTATGAACTCCGCAGTCCGACACTTTCTGTAGGTAGCACCTAGAGCAATATCCGCATGCACAAGCAGAGCGTCGAAAAACTTGGCAGCAGCGCGGAACCAATAAAACTGCAGAGGCTCCTGGCCACACTCTCGCATCACAGCCCAATTAGGCACGACCTTTTTACACCAAGCACACCTTTGAGAAAGCACGAATGCGCAGTTTGAAGGGGGCTGTCAAACTCACTGCCCTGCTTCATGAACCGTGTTCCCCAGATCTGTGTCACGCCGAGAGACTGCTGCATTCAAACTAGACTGGCGTGACATCTGGCAAGCGTACATACTGGTGGGGATAGCGTAGCATTTAGCCAACCAAAGGAGAGCATGTGGCCTGTCATTCAAATGATGCTCTCTCGCAAATTGCCTAATTCTGTGACAGCCAGCCATGAAAGGACCAAGCATATGTTCAGCAGATTTGGCAATGTAATGCGTCCTATAGAAAACCATGCCTAGGTATTTGAATGAGTCCTTGTTGGCTAATGGAGCACCCTCCACACCGAAAGCGGGGACGTTGTTGCCATGAGAGTTAAAATGGACAACTTCAGCCTGAGACTTAGCAGTATTGATGGTTAAACCTTTCCCCCTGGGATACCCGTCCAGACGATTGAGCATGGTTTGCAGTTGGTCTGGCCTATTTGCAGTTAGGCACAAGTCATCTGCATAGAGCATGTGGGTGACCCAGACAGTGCTAGAACCAGTGATTGCTCCTTCTACACCCTCCGCAATTAGGCCAATATCATTAATATAAAGTGAGAAAAGCAGAGGGGACAAAGGGCAGCCCTGTTTGACACCTCGTGTGGGCACGGCATGGCCCAGCTGAAGCCTAAAAAGCCTCCAACCCCAAACCAAAATTAAAAGCGCTCAAATCAGAAGAAAGGTAGTGTCTGGAAGCCAGGTGTTTTGGTGAATAGCAAAACTGAAAACCGGAAGAAGTTTAAAGGCACGAGGGTGGATAAACGACTTTCCATCTCAGGTGCCCCGCCGCCTGCTTGAGTTTCCAGAGCTGTGTGTGAAAGAAGGAGTAAGCCCTCAGAGCTCCATTGGTGTAATGTAGTTATGTTAAGGGTTTTGTGGCTGTATCTGCCAAATGAGGGCAGCTTAGCTTCAGCTGGGCCTGCGACCAAAACCAACGCAACAAAGCACAAGAAGCAAATTGGTGTTCTAAACCTTACAACTTGTGAGGTTTAAACCTTGAAGGTTACAAGGATAAGGCCTTTGTCAAGTAGTTTGACTGTTGGCCTCAGGCTGTTGGCTTTTTGAAAAAGCAAGGTTCATGAGCAAGTTCCAAAAATAAGGACAGCCTCAACAAGAAATTCAAGAACAGTTAAGCAACACCATAAGACTGCCCGACAGTAGGGTGTATTGAGGTCTGAAGATAATCATTGGGAGGTGCTCAGAAGTTGTGACCTCTTAATGTACAATGAGGAGCAGTTGATACAGGCATGCACATTGGGAGATGTTTGTCACAAAGGGTTAACGGTGAACCCTGCCCTGAAAGTCACTCTGTGCACCGCCTTCAGTGAAAGGCAAACATAGTTTGGCACCACTGAAATACCACAGGCACAGCCATGGTCAACGGCCTGCTGAGTCGTTCCACCGGCACACTACAGCCAACTACAGGCTGAGCCCGTCCCATCCCACACTAACAGACACACGCAGAATATGCACCAAGGGGGGCGAGTACTCTGTTTGAGGCTATGTGATCAAAAACCCTCTGGCCCACTGGAGTCTACTACGACCTTGCTCTCATCCCAGCCTTGAAACACTTTCAAGAAGCGATGGCAGAACTCAGAATCTTGGGCAGCCTTCTTCTCCTTGGCTTTTGCCCGCTTATATTGCCTGGGGGTGAGAGGAAGGTGCAAGGGAGGCGGGAGTGCACTTTCAAAGTTGAGCCAAGCCACAAGCATGGCCGCCGTTCAAAACCTTACACACAGCACTGCTGTTGTTTGGCAATTCAGGCACTAGTACACAATTGAAAGTCAGTCCTTTTGGTGCCTAATTGGTGTATAAACGCTTTCTGGCTGCTAGACCCGCTAAAGACGGTACATAAGAGATGTTGGTGCTTGTTAGACAGTTGTGTCAGATTAGGATGGGGCATTTACTTGACCCAAGTAGGAGGACATGCGCTTCAATCTTGCACACAGTGGCAGTTGCATATTTTACAAGCACTCAGTGCGAAATTTTCAGCTCATAGAGGCTTGTTAACGCGCCTGTTCAACTCGAGGCTTGTGATGATTGTGAGGATGAGGCATGTGACCGGTGCAAGCACCAGACAGCTTAAGTAACCAACAAAGAGAATGCAAATCAAATTTAAATCAAAATTTGAACCTGAGATAGAACTTCACCGGCCTTTGAGTTGAGCTTATGAATGGCACTGGCAGTCTGGCGTTCTTAATTCAAGTTGGGTGTTGAATGTGCAGTGCAGCGATGAAATTTTGTGTGTAGCCTTCTTGTCTTTGCAGTAATCCAAAATTAGCCAAAGTCTGTTGTGTGCTTGTGTAAAGCATACAAATTGGTGTCACCCTTCTGATACAGACCATGCATCATTATGATCGTTGGGAGTCTTTCTCAGTACCCACCAGTGAAAGCACAACAATGAAAGTCAACAATTGACCTACCACATGTGCCGCGCCGCGCCCCACCTGCAACCAGGGCCTTGGTTATGCACTCATGTAAACAAAGCTCCACTTACACTCTTTCTAAGCGCATGCTCCTTGACCAGGTTAAGGAGGGCCCTCCCCCATGATGTCATTCGCATGGCTTGTTTCAGATCCTGTGTTGACACTCTGCTGTGTGATAGCCACTTGAAATCACAGGTCTTCCCCTATTGCAATTGTCGTGCCACGTCAGAACCCAATGGGCAGAACCCAGTGGCACGACCCCAGTTCACGAGGCAAATTTTGCCTATCATTGCATGATAACAGTCAGGATGAGCCCCATCATGGGCCTTTTTTCCATTGCACACTGGCAAGCCCTCAGGTGCCACCCTGGTACTACCACAGTAGAAGTAACACTACAATGTTTCGACGTGGTCTCTGTTTGCAGGAACTATGCTCCCTTGTTATCTTATACAGGACCTCTTGATGTACCTGCTTTTTTAAACCAAAATAACAGTATAGTTCCTTTTTCTGCTACAAGACTAGTCAAGCAGTCGCTCTTCTCAACTGAAGACCTTATGCTCGTGTTCCTGGTATAGATTGCCAGTTTACAGTATACGATCACCAGAGAGTCCACTGAGTCACTAGTTAGTCTAGCTGTTACAGAAGAAAACAAATACTACGCAAGTGGTTCACCCCCCCCCCCAAGCATCAATTCAGGAAAGGAGACACATTGGTCTAAACTACAATATGCCAACCCCCCGGACTGTCAACAACTTGAACAAGTTATAAATTGTCCCTCCACTCCTGGCAAATTTAGGTGCAATGAGCCTGGTGTCTTCCAGCCAAGCAGTGCTCTCTGAGACAATGCTCCTTGGAAGCATACACTCCAGTGTCATTTTCAGGGGCTTCCTATTTGATACTCAGATTTCACTGCTGACCTGAGGTGTAGGATGAGGAAAGTGTGGAGGGACATTGTTGACATGAACCCTCTGGAAAGCGACGACAAACTGGTGACTAAACATTCTTGGTTTGCTTGTCCCCTCTTAGATCTTCAAACTGATTAACGCACTCGGTTGCGGAATGGGGGTGCCCCCCTAATGCCTCCTTGCTCTCTGCACCTTGACCTCCCTAAGCATGTTATGAGGAATGTGAGCAGGTTTTGCTTGCGAGCACAAAGTCTCGCGGAAGAATCCTCCATCTGGCGGTGTGGAAGTGGCCACTATGACAAATGTTCCTGTGCTGCTGTTCGAAATAAGGTGCATGTTCTTTTTCATTGTTAAGACTCTCAGAAAAAAGTACTTGTTCCTTTTCTTCCTTTTCTGCCAATCCTTTTCCATGGAGGCCCCTTATATTCCACATGCCTTGCCTAGTCAGACTGTCCTTGATTTTCTTTCTCGACGGCACAATAGACTCTGCCATTTCATTTCGGACATTATGGACTATTTTTTGGCTGGCGAAGACCAGCAAGAAACCAACCAGCCTAACGACCTGGCTGGCGGTTAACCCTTTAAACTTAAAACTTATTCAATCCTTCCCTGTTGAGGCCCCTTCTATTTTACATGCCTTGCCTACTAGGCAAGTAGTCAGACAGCCTTAGCTTTTCTTTCTCAATGGCACAGCAAACTCTGCCATCTCATCTCATTATGGACTGCTTTTTGGCTGGCGAAGACCAGCAACAAACCAATCAGCCTAACGACCTGGCTGACGATTAACTCTAACTTGTAAGTTGCTGCCTCTGCTGCTGTTGGAAGTTTTACACGTTCCCCAGCTCAAACCTTTTCCAAAACATATCATATGAACAGTAGTGGACTTAAAAAAAATGCTGTTCCATGCATCCTGCATGCTCAAGAATCATTGTGCCAACCTGTTGCTGTCTAAATGGGACAGGCAAGTGAGCAACTCACTAAAGCAACTGAGTAGGAACAGTCATCCAATTGAGAACAAGCTAAAAAAATAACCAGAGATAAAAGGGTCCTTTTGTTCATGATGATAGGGAGTGGGCTGTTGCATGTCTTTGGCCGAACCAACACACCCATGCATGCGATGCTTGCAGGTTGCTAGCATTTGGGCTTAAGGTGAAACTCAGCTGCACTTCGCTGCTTATTTCCATGCATGTTCTTAAGAACCAAGCCACTTAATTAATGAGGGCTGAACCCATAATAAAGTCCTTTCAACATGCTACTTTCACCAGCTGTGTTGTGGACGCTGCCTCGTCTCCATCACATGCGCACATTGGCAGATGCACGCACAAACGCTGATGCTCCCAAAACATAATTGCACGTTTGCGTGGACATGTGTGCTAAGTGGATGAGTCTGACAGATACAAATGTGCCTCTACAGGTGGAGCAATGCTGGTGTGTGTTTGCCTCACCCTCACCCAGAAGGGTGATCTGCAGAAGTTTCACAGTGTACACACGAAGATGCACACACACACACATACACACGCACACACACATGCACACACACACGCACACACACACTTGCCCCCCTCACATGCTGCGGTCCCCCATTGGCCACCTAGAGGCCAAGCAGAGTTTCTGGGAGAGGGAGAGTTTCTGGGAGAGCCTCCAAGAGCACATGCACACGGACACATACACACAAGCGCGTGTACACCTCTTATTATTGGCCCTTAGCCCTTGCAGGACCTGTGACTCAGGAGAGGTATGGCTGCACCATTGGGCTCCCCCCCCGCATGCCGCAGCTGCTGCTGCTGCTGCTGCTGCTGCTGCAAGGATAAGGCCGGAGAGGACTTCTGATGTGGTTGCTGCGTAAAGGGAGGGCCCGGAGAGGACTGCTGCTGCTGCTGGTGCTGCTGCTGCAAGGAAAGACTTGGAGAAGACTGGTGCTGGTGCTGGTGCTGGTGCTGCTGGTCTTGATGCAGCGGACGTGCACCTGCTGTAGCAGCGTCTGCCGCCGGGCCTTGGCCCGTGCCCCTCCCTGTCATGCCTGCTGCCACTCCCTGCCCGTGTCCGTGCCCCTCCCTGCCCGTGCCACTCCCTGCCATGCCTGCTGCCACAGAACCTGCCGCAGCCTCAGCTACTCTTGCGGCAGGCTGCAGCGCCCCTGCATCCATGCCCTCCTGCTGCACTGCCGCCAGCTCCTGCACCAGAGCGACACCCGCGCGCGCATCTTGAACCGTGCATGCCCGCGCACATGACAGTGTGTGTGTGTGTGTGTGTGAGCGTCGTCCATGTGTGCCTCCGCTCATGCACGCGTGCATTGCATG
>LKMJ01001012.1_pt1 | contig 23836 bp, 31 predicted proteins | sample 643391 | NCBI WGS metagenome assembly LKMJ01 (sample SAMN04112250, study PRJNA286221) | soda lake metagenome | biome: soda lake; feature: Kulunda Steppe; material: water; isolation source: sample PL-Br10 brine of Picturesque Lake | place: Russia: Kulunda steppe | collected 2010-07
ACTGCCCAAGCATGTCTGGCTGCTGGAGCCCCCTGCTACAGAGCTGCACCCCCTGGTGTGGGCGGCAGTGTGTCTGGCCGCCTTGACGGTCATGCTGTCGGTCAGCAAGCAGCTGCGCTGCTGCTCTGATCTGGGCCAAGCTACAGGAGTAGTGGACCGAGTCCCTGCCCTCATGTTAGAGGCCATGAAGGACTTTGCGGCCTGCCAAGGCCCACAGAGTTCTGTGGGTGATACCGGGTTAGGACATCCTTTCCTCCGAGCTAGGCCGGGGGGGGGTCTGGAGTGTGTTCTGCTCTAGCGCGCTGGTGCTTCTGTAGTTAGTTCCTAGTCTCGGTTCCCTTAGGAGGTCCCTTCTACTTGCTTTCTTTTGTGCGAGCTCTTAGCCGTATTGTAGCTGAGCCTGAGCTGGCCTGCCCACGGGCCAACTGGTAGCCCTAGCCTGAGCTGTCCTCGTAGCCTTGGGGGCGCCCTCTTAGCTAGTTGGCTTTTCTGGCAGTTCTCCTTTTCCTAGCGTTTTTCAGCTCTTCTGCCTTGCCTGCCTTAAGGACATTGCTGTGTCCGCTCGCGTCATGTAACAAATCAACAAACGAAGTTGTATTTATGATTTTTGTTGCGTATTGAATAGAATGAGTTTTAGAACAGGAATAACCTCCAAAAAGCGTTGCTAATGCCTTTGTGGACGTGTGGAAGCAGACTCTGGTAATAAGAGTAGTACCCTGTTTTTGAGTTGGCATAACCCAGTTTATGGTTCGAGTGCATATGGGATTTTAGTGCAGCTTGGAGATTTGGAAGGTAAGTCAATCTAGGGCTTTGTTGGGGAGCTGCAATGCCAGATTCTTGCTGATTAACTTTATCAACAGCTAGCCAGCTAATATCAAAGAAGGGATTGCCACCAGGGCCTGCAGTGCGGATGGTTGTTTCTGCTGGGAGGCTGTTTCCATGGCAAGCTTGGTATATAGCGAGGGCATCTGCACATTCATTCCCAGCAATTCCGGCATGAGATATTACTTTATAAAGGGAGATGTGGGATTGAGAGTTTCAGATAGTATTAGAAAGAATTTTGAGGATGTCTCCTTGGACATGATGACGGTGGAAAAGGAAGAGGCACATGTTTGGAGCGAGCAACAATTACCAACGTAGTACAAGGCTTTACAAGAATAGCCAGCTAGTCAAAAACTTCGACACCAGGCTGCCTATTTTTAAAACGTGTAAGAAAAGAAGAGTAAAGAGAAGAAAGACTATGTAGGAACTTGAAGATAATGTAGATAATAGCAGAGAGCTAACAGTTGGAAAAATAGTAATGTAAGAAGTTGAGATCATCATGAATGTTCAACAACTTGAAGTAGTAATGTAATTTAGGTGTTTTGCAATGCAAGCACCAAATCGAGCATTTGTGTCTCAATAGCGCCAAATAACATTTCAAGTTAAGAGTTGACCGCCAGCCTGCCCGTTAGGCTGACTGGTCTGTCACATTGGCTGGTCTTTGCTAGGCAGAAAGTATTTCATAATGAGATAAAGTCACTTGACCATTATGCTAATAGACCTCCTAATTCAACATTTTTGCTAGATTTATAGGAATTGCATGCTTTCGTGCAAAATGAGATGCATTTAATATTTCACTGTTAATACTTTTAAGTTCTTTGTGTGCTCCTTCAAGGAGCATGAAGTTCATGCCGAACATTTGTTCCACTTCCATTTTGCATGTCCGACAAAAGAGTCCTTTGCATGCCTTGCCTAATCAGGCTGTCTTACACGTCTTTCAAAGAAGTTCTCGATGGCACAGTGAACTTTGCACTAGTAAGTACTTACTTCAAACATCACTAAGACCTTCTTCAAGAAGGCTGGCTGGTAATGACTAATAGAAGTCACAATTTCTCACTGGTCAAGACACAACCAGAGAGTTGATAAGTTCGAAACTAATGAACCTGGCGTTTAGGCTGTCTGCTTATTCAAACCATAAGTGACTTGTATCCTCCAGATGAGCTCATCCTAGGCTTGTAATTGACCAAATGGTTCCAACTTGGAATGAATAGAATCATTGGGATGACTCCTTCTGGCAGTCATTCAAATGAAAGAAGAAACTTTCTTGAAGCTTAAAGAAATGGTAAATACAACCATAATCATTCTTGTCAACCATTAATGATTGATATTCTACCAGACAGACCGTCTGCCATTGATCCTCAGCCTCAGCTAGCTGAAGCGCTTGGGCTATCATAGCCTGATGGATGTCCTTTCAAATCTTGAATGTAACTAGTAAGGCTAGCCCTTAAGGAAGTTTCAATGAGAGCAATATATCTCCTTTGGATGGCCTGGCTAAAGCACACAAATGTATGCCCAGAGTCTGAATGCAGTAGCTTCAGACACGTCAGTAAGGGTTGCGGTTGAAGAGCGGTTGAAAGCGGTTGAAATCCAGATTTTCAACCGCAGGGTTGATTTCGCGCTTGTGGTTGCTATGCGGTTGAACAATTTTCAACCGCACTTCAACCGCACTTCAACCGTGCCAGGAAGTTTCTTGTGCAGGCTTAGAGACTTTGTTAGCTAAGCAGACACCAAAGGCCTGGACTTGTTCGTGTATGCGTGCCTGGAATGTTGTGCCTAAATTTCATGATGCCTTGCTTACCTTTTCTATGGCTTTGGTTGCATATTTGGCTCCAGCTAAGCTGCCCTTGTTCAGCAGATACAGCTTTGTAACTGTACCTGACCTGACCTTGAGCTGTATAAATGGGATGGGATCTCATGATGTGTCCACTTTTTTAAACCAGAACAACCATAAACTTCCTTTTTTCCTTCATGAATTAATCGCTTTTTATGAGCAGGCTAGCAGTCGCAATTCTTGACTGAAGGCCTTATCCTTGTAAACCTTGTATAAATGGGATGTAGGCACTAAACAATTCCTGACCGTCTTAGAGGAAGCACAAGTTATAGTAGAACTTAACATGGGGCAGGGGGGTCTTAAAATTGAGCCACTACCAGCCCTTGGGGCTGTATCTTCATGAAAGTTAGTTTCAAACAAGTGCAGCAAAATATCCTTACAACTGAAACTGTGAGTTGCAAGTGTCCTTAGTGGTGCTTAATAGTCAATGACAAATCGCTTGCAATGTCTACAGAGGACGATTGTGATGCAGCAGGAAGCTTGCCAGAGATTCAAATACTGTGCTGATATCGGGTCTAAGAAGTTGACGCATACCATGATGCAAACACCAGGCAGGCAAAACATCACAAGTCAATTCACCGTTGAGAAATACAAAGAAATTCAAGAACTTGAGTGAAGAGCTTCTTTGGTGCAAAGAAAGAGGCCCAAACGTGCTGTGAAGAGGATTTGAGCAATGACCAGGCTCAGCACTTATCATTGAAAACACAACTCCTCTCGTTAGGAGAGCCACCTGCACGATTGAATCATCTTTAAGAACCCAAAGCCATTCATCCAGGCTTGAAATAAAGTACAACGGCTCAAGGAGGGCTTGGCTTGTGCTTCTGGTTCTGGTGCATCTAACACAAAAGCATTTCCAGCGCCACCAGAGTGAGCGACCTCATCTTTAAGGTACAATGCAAAGCCAGCCAAACTGGCAAAGATTGAGTAGACTTTGCCCATGCCATGCCATATGCTGTGCCTCACAGGAACCTTGGCCATGCCATACCACATGCTGTGTCTCACAGGAACTTTAGCTGCACCCTTGAGCGCAACGGGGCAGCTGCAGCAAGCGCCAGCCTGTTGCCAAGTTTGAGGGGGGGCCACTGCAGGGGCCACCCCATCTCGAGTGCAGGGGGCCAGCTGCAGCATGCGGAGCCACATCTTGAGCATGAGGGGCCGGCTACAGCACGTGCTAGCCAAGCCAGAGGCATGAGGGGCCAGCTACAGCACGCGCCAGCCAAGCCAGAAGCCCAATGCGAAGGAGCACAGGCTTGGCAAGCCCCACGACATGCACCAGATGCTGACGCGCTTGCATGTCATGCTCACATCTTGCAGCCCAAACTCCCTGAGCATGAACAGGCAAGGCAAGGGTTAGCATGCTCAGCATGGGCGTGAAAAGTCCATCCTGTGCTTCATTGCCAGGACTTGGAGATTAAGGAAGGCAGGCAGCAAGCAGTGTGGCCCACTGGGCATCCCAGTCACTTTAGAGGCAGGCCACAAAGCTCCAGGGCTTGGACCGGGAAATGAAATTAAGTGAGGCAAGCAGTGAACAGTGTTGCCTTCTAGGACAGGTGAGAAAAGCGGCAGCTCACGATGCTTCAAAGCTCGGACACAACGAGAGCCAGGCAGCAGGGTTGCGTCCTACCTGTCAGCGTTAAGATCCAGCCTTGCACGGATAGACTGCGAGACTGTACGCCCAAGTGTTTGCCAGTTAAAGTTCACAAAGCCATAGTATGCAAGCACCTGCACAGGCACGTGCTTTGTACTGATGCCTTAATGGGGGTACCTTGCCCGAGCCTAATTGTCAGCATGTGCATTGCGTGCTTGCGGCAATGAAGCATGTGCCCGGCAGAGCAGGAGACAGCCCAGACGCCCAAAGGCGTGAGAGCTGCAAGCTCTATCAGTGCGAGCGTTGAGGCCTGCTCTATGTGTGCTGACTCTGCGCGAGCTCTGTTTGAGCGGACTGCACTATCTATCCCGCTCTCTCTCAGCGACTGCCATGAGGACTGTGCTCTTTCAGAGCAAACCATGTGACTCAAAGCACAAAGAAAAACAAGGGGCTCGGAGGCGCGTTTAACATGGATACATGATGGTCTTAGCTGGGATCCCAGCCAGCAAACTGGTGCGCCCTCGTCAGATCTGACAGGTGACTGGATCCACAGCTACTGCGCTGGTCCCTCACTGCTGCTTGTTTTCAGGGTGTGACACACATTCCCTTGAATGCAAGCAGAAGCTTCAAGTTTACGGACAGGGAGTGCCCTCTGGCGATTACTTACATTGATGCCCACAAAGACGAGGACAAGCGCAATGGCGATGGATGTGCCCACGGTCTGCACAAACAGGCGTATGAACATGGGATGATGTCTGACAATGAATGCAAAAGGCATGATAGCCAGGTTGTCTGCATTCCGGTGAACAAACAACACAACAGCAGGCTCCCTCTAGCCTTTGCAAAGGGGCGTTTGTGGCTTGTGAACGCAACTGTTGGAGCATCAAGCACAGCATTAGACCAACTGGAAAACCAAAGCAGAACTATGCACCTTCAATCCAATGGCAGTCAGAGCTCCAAAGAGAATGCCGAGGCCGCAGTTAGCAATAGCACTATACAGCTTCCGGGCAGCACTCCTCCACCACTGCTCTTCTTCATGAACGCTGCGTGCTTGCTCAGGCTGTATCAATGGAGCACCCTGCTCCGTATCCGTCATATCAGACATTGTAACCAGTAAAGGGTCAGCAAGAAGGTCTCTTCAGCCCTCAAGTTGCGTTGCGTCAAGGTAAATCAGACTTCAACTCAAATGACATGCTTGAGAAAAAATTCGTATGACAAATGCTCAGCTCAACCAGCCTGAATGCGCCATACACAAAGACGAAGACAATTTAATCCTTAGATAAATTAATAAAAAAGATTTAAGCATTGATTACAGGAGAATTAGAATGATCGAACCCTCCCTTTGAATGTTAATGCTCAAACCCTCCTTGCCTAAACCAGATCTCAGGAGTTTATATCATTTTTCAAGTTGTTTTACTTGTGCGCTGGATACGGGCAGATCCAGGTGGGTGCTCATGGTAGCAACGCATGGTTGCGCAGTGATGCAAGATAGAGGTTTAATTTCAAGATTTTTTCAACAAACAAAAAATGTTGGCACCGGGTTCAATCAGGATCTAACAAATCTGCGAATCCGAAACACGTCTTTTCCTCCTTGCAGTCTTAATTGTGCAGCCTCTGCCTCAGCTTCTCCATGACAAATATAGCATTTTAATAGCTCTATGCTATTCTTTTACAATGTGCAAGCGCAGTGAGGTCGTAAAAAATGTCAACAGTACCAATCGTTTGGGAAGTCAACCCAACTGCAGGCCTCCTCCAACGGCACGCACAAATGATGCCGTGGATAACTTTCATAAGAATAAATGTAAAACGGATGGGGGGGAGTAGGTGGAGTGAGGATCTGAGTCTGACGCTGAATTAAACTCACAGGGTAGGGAGCAGGGCCCCTGCTAGGCAGGGAGCCTGAATCTGCACACCTTACAGCGGAGGGTGGTGGGCCGGAGCTAAAGAGGAGCAGCAGGAGCAAAAGTGGTACCCCTGATGAAGAATGTCCAGGGATGGTTGATGAAAGCTTATGTACACCACCACAATTAGATAAAAGAACAGCTACGCCAACAGGGACGGCCAAAGCGAATACACAGGGACATGTACGTGCCTGGTGCAAGCACCAGGCAGACCCCCGCCATGCATAATTAGATTTAACAAAAAAATACGCGCACTGCAATCTTAAACAGGCAAACGACCCATCCCTGACCTGAGACAATACAATAAATTGAATTCAAAAAGGATCCTTCAAAGAAGACACACTAACCTGAAGAATTGTTCAAAAGGCCAGAAACATCTGCTCTTAGAGATGGATGCTTGATACGTCACGTGAGATACAAAATACATCTCCACTTTAACCACTTTTACAAGCAATCATATTTGCCCTGGCCATTCCGCAAGGGTGGGCAAGCTGCACAAAACCCATGCATCTACTTCTGATCTCTTCAATCTCCAATACTTGACAATCCCAGCCATCCTTGCATCATCTGCACTTAGCATTAGCCACACCGCGAGTATCCACAGAGCATTGCCAGTTGACAGAGCAATCCAGACCATACTGTCTGATATCCCATGATCTCTAACCTAAAGGCACCATGTTGCCGCAGATCACTTCCCAGCGTCGCCGCCAGCCAGCCGCACAAACACGTGCTCAAGCGTGCACTGGCTGAGGGCGTAGCTGGCCACCCCACAGGGATGGCGCGCCGCCTCCATCACCTCAAATAGGTCAGCAAGGCTGCCGGAGCCCCTGTGCGAGTACAGGATGTGGCACTTTTTAAAGTCGATTTCTGGGCATATTCATGTACATGGCACAGATAGCCCTTTCCTGTGCTGTGCTAGAAATCAGCTGCTGTGAGCAAGGGCTAAACTAACTCCACTCTGGCGTGAGGGCTGCACACTGTGGCATACGTCTGTCAGTCCAGCTCTTCACCATGAACACAAACGCTCAATGAACACGATTGCACAGCTCCAGTCCTGCTCTATGCATGCACTTACTACAAACAGGTGCAAGCCCAGTCTTGCTCCATGCCCATAAACTTGCACAGTATGTGCAAACTTATGCACGACCTTGGTGCTTGAATTGACCCCGTTAGAGTGCGCCATACTTCTTGAAAAAGCCAGCTCCAGACCCGCGCCGTGCCATTCTCCTTGAGGAAGCCAGCTTCAGACGCACACCGTGACGTTCTCCTTGAGAAAGCCGGCTTCAGAACCACACTGTGCCCCACTGCCTCTGCCCACCCATTCATTCAACACTTGCACACATCCTTGCCCATCACCACCCACCTGGAAATGGCCAGCTCTACCACCACCGCCCATCCACCTCGCCAACATCACCCTTGCTTATCACCACCCACCTGGGGATGGCCAGCTCAAGGCGCGCGCCATCGCTCTCCACAACCCTTGCCCCAGGGCACACAGCCACCAAGCGCTGCACCAGGTCGCAAGCACGCTCATCCAGCACTGTGTCAGCTGCCACTGCGTCCCTCATGCGCAGTCCTTCTGCTGTGCTGGCTAGGCCAAAGCCAAGGGTGGCTTGAGTGGGAGGGACAGGCGCGCCGCTGCCTGCAATTTCTGTGAAAAGACAATGACAGGCGGCTCTGAACATGGCATCACACACAGTGGGGTGCAGCCTCCATTATTGAGTCGGATACTGCCGCAGGTGGGGGAATGGCGCCTGCAGCCTAGGAACTATGCCGTGGTAGCCTGTCTAATTGCGCACCCTGCCTGGCTGCAATGCTGCAGACCCTCCCCTTGGGCATCTTTCTTCCCTGGGTTCTCCCGTGGCAAATTACGCCCCACTGGCAGCCAATCAAGCACCATTCCCATGCATACTTGCTTTTGGAATTCGACATGCCCACTCGCCAAAAGCAGCATGCTGGCCTTGCTACAAGAAAGTGGTTTGTGGTTGCAGAGGCTTTGACCTGCCTGCTTGCTTGCTTGTCAAGCATGAATGCATGCTCAGGGGCGTGTGTTGAGAGCTGGATGCTCAATGGATCAAGCATCACTGCTTGATGTTTGGGTTATCAATGTAAACAGTGGTGCCTCCATGTATCCCCAACAAAAACTCACCAGAAAGGGATGGGGATGACTGAAGGCGCGCCTCCAGCATATATCCAACCCCAAAGCGGCTCTTCAAGTGCTGAACACTGCCAATGCAGCGGGCCTGGCCCTGTATAAGAAATTGTTAGGAAGCACGGTGCAGAAGTTGCATGAGACAAGAGCAAGGTTAGCGTCAGATGTGTATCCTTGCACAAGGCGGCATTGAGCATTAGCTATGGGCAGTAAGCATTCATCCTCCCAAACAGCACACATGCACAAGAAGAAGCCAAATGCAGGAGGAACAATTCAATTTAACAAGTCAATCTTTGTCAGTGAGCCTACTCTGAGTGCGTTTTCACAAAGTGCGTGCTTAAAGTGCGAGCTATGAGTCAGGTCAGAATACCTGTCTAGCAAAATACCTGTCCAGCAGTGATACATGAGCAGCAAGAAAAACATTTATCATGTGCAGGAGTGATACACGAGGAATCAACTCCGAACACCACAATCATGCTTCTTGTCCCTGATAGAGCACAGTTGATGTTAGACAGCTGCGTTTCATCATCCTGGAGGCCAGGCCTGGGCCTACACTGCACGCGCATGCCCATACAGCACCTCGTACTCACCCATAATGAACACACAAATTAATTAAGGGAACCAGCCGATGCAAATGCAACCTTGAGTACACAGGTGCCTTTGTGTACCTGGGACATGATGGCCAGGCGTCCACACAGCGCCTCACACTCCTCCATGCTGTGGCTGGTCAGCACCACTCCTCGGCCTGCAAACACGCACAACCCATGCAACCATGCGCGTTTTAGCACTCTGAACAACAGCATCTTGCTCAACAACACAACCTGAGCTACATATACCAGTCCTGTTTGCCCCAAAGGCGCTTTTTGACCCGACTGCAGTGTGGGAGAGTGAAACAGAGCAAGTGCATGCTGCAATACCACATCCGAGAACGAAAGATACCAACAAAGAGCTGCAGGTTGGTATGAATAGCAACATCTTGGCCTCTGCACTGAGCATGTGGGGACAGCATAGCGCGGCCCATTCCATAAGGAATTTTCCCCATACATTACAAATAAACTGCAGATCAGTACAAGCAACACCATCCTGGCCTCTGCACTGAGCATGTGGGGACGGCAGGAGTGAGGCCCGTTCTGTAAGGAATCCCCCCCATTCATTACAATAAACCGCGGATCAGTACAAGCAACAACATCTTGGCCTGCACTGAGCATGTGGGGACAGCAGGAGTGAGGCCTGTTCCGTAAGGACAACCCAACCTAAAACACCACCCTCCGCTCTCTGCCCACTTGCTTGGTTCCCCCTCTGCTGCGAATTATGCTGCGAATCCACCGACCACCTGGCAGGGGCGTTGCGGGCGGAACATACCCTCACCCCGCTTCTGAGCACATGGAGGCCCTGCAGTGCGCGCAGGGGGGCTATGGTGTGCCCCTGCCCCCAGCTCTCACCTGCTTCTGAGCACATCGGGCCCTGCAGTGCGCGCAGGGGGGGCTACGGTGTGCCCCTGCCCCCAGCTCTCACCTACTTCTGAGCACATGGAGCCTTGCAGTGCGCACAGGGGGGCTACAGTGCGACCCTGACAGTGTGACACCCCCCTCCCCCGCTCTCACCTGCTTTGAGCACGTGGGGGCCCTGTAGTGTGGACCACATGGCCCGCCGAGCTCCTGGGTCCAGGCCCGTGGAGGGCTCATCCAGCAGGGCAACGCGCGGCTCCCCCACCTGGCGCAGTTGCGAGAAGGCAGCAGTGATGGGTCGCACCGCAGGCGGCCGTGGGACTGCAGAATGGCAACTGTGCGGTGGTGGTGCGTGGTGGCAGCATACCAGCAGCTGTGGCGACACCAGGGCTGGACAGAGGAGCACATGAATGGCTGGACAGAGGAGCAAATGAGCGGCCATGAGTGGCTGGACAGACGAGCACATGAGTGGCTGGACAGAGGAGCACATGAGCGGGCATGAGTGGCTGGACAGATGAGCACATGAGTGGCTGGACAGTGTATGAAAGTGGACTTGGGAGGGGAACGCCAGCAGGCATCTGGTGGCCAGGTCGGGGAATTGCAGTTGCGCAGGGCACTGAGCCCAAACAAATTTAAGCCAACCTAGTGTTTGAGCATAGGCATGCACATACATGGCCTTGCAATCAAAGTGCAGTTAGATAGGCTTGAAAGCTTGGGCTTGCAGCTTGGCGATGCCAAATGCTTAAGGTTGGGCAGTAATCTTGCTGAGACTCGCAGATGACGAGATTCGCCGACACTTGGCGTGTCTCGTTAGGGGATGGGGGAGACCCTCGTCAGTGAGGAGTGTCACCTTAACAACATGGTGATTACTGACTATCAGCAAAAGTAAACCAAGAATCCTCCAAACTTCCAATACATGTTGTTAAAATATAAATGTGGTTTTTAGTAAGTAAAGTAAGGGATGAGGTATTGCAGGTGCTGACGGTAATGACGAGCTTGGAAACAACTGACAGGGTGATGGAAAGGATTAATCATTCTTCCAGGGAGCTAGCACCTTGCTGATGTCACCTCACAAAGTGAGAAATGATGGGAGTAGAAGGGAGAAACGTTTTCCAACCCCCGCGCGTCAGCCTGGCCAGTGAGCTCCAAAGGAATTACATGCATGCATGCGCAGCTGCCCATGCCACAGTGCAGCTGATGCGCCACCCATGGTTTGTACCTGCACCTCACAGCTGTGCCAGTGAGCAAACTGGTCATTTTGGCAGCTGCACTCTGAGCACCACAGCTGTTCTTTGAGCACTCCAATCCAACATTTTGGAGCGCGCACAGCACATCTGCTGAAGCATCCAGGACTTAATAAAGGATGTCTTGCAGCCTGCAGCTACTCAATAAGAATATCTAGTTTGCCTAAGAACGAGCTGCGGGACAAAAAGCTGGAAGGGGGAAGGGACGGGGAGGGAAGAGGACGGAACAGCACGTAACTCATCCCGATGTCTGGGACACCTGTTCCTGTAAAATTAATTTGTTTCTAAATACATTGAAGCGACCTGAAAATTCTCAGGTCAAAAGGAGGCGCCTTTGAAAGGCAGTTCCTCTAACAATAATCTCCCATCTAGGTCCTTTCTATCTACAACGAGTCTTGCCGAGTCTCACCGAGTCTCTGGCTGATCAGACCACCCTTTTTACCCATCCTTTCAAATGCTCATTTATTGTTCTTAGCCACATGCTTGATATGACAGATCCTTCGGAGGATTGCAAGTGTTTATATGCGGGCTGGAGCCGTGTGTGAATGGCAGTACAGAATTTGGGCACAATCCATTGCTGCAGACTCCTCAATAGCATCCTGAAAATTTCAAAAAATTTAAGCAACAAGCATGCATGGTGATGCTGGAGAGCTTCATCAACAGTTGCAAGCAGTCAGCTTGTACTTCGCATTTTTTTGAGTCATTTCATTCATAATCAAGCCGTGAATCATGCTTGCAATCAGGCATATCACTCATGCAATGTATGCACACCCACCAGCGCCACTGCCAGCGCCAGCTTGCGCCTGCTGCCGCCCGAGTAGTTGCCGCACGCTGTGTCAGCAGACGTGAGCCCCACGTTACCCTTCCTCCTCCGCGCGCCAGGCCCCCCCTGCCGCCTGCCGGCGTCCGCACGGCTCCTGGCCCCCCTTGCACCAGCTGAAGCGCCTCCGCCACTAGCAGCAACCTCTGCTCTGTCAGGCAGTGGCAGAGTGTCATCCTCGCCAGCTGCAGCGCCTGGGCGGGTGTCACCACCAGCACCGTTACGTCTTGCCCGGCCGCCGGCCCCATGTCCGCCAAGCAGGCTGCCTCCCTTCTGGGCTAGCGTCGCCGCCCCTTGCAGCACGCTCTGCACACAGCCAGGGGTGTGATGAAGGGGGGGAAGTGGCTGCGTGATGTTCTGTATCTCCTAAGGTCCCAATTCTAACACCACTCTTCTGGTATCTCCTAACACCCCAATTCTAACCCCAATTCTAACACCCCAATTCTAACACCACTGCTCAGCTTCAACTTGTTTGAGCCTGTCCTATCAAAACCGAGGCTTAATTCGGCAGGAACAGACCTGAATGATCTGCGCAAACTATGTGTACTTTTGCCAGCGGGTCCACGACCCACAGATCTCAAATCAATCAGCATCAAATGCTCACTGCCCCCACCAGGTCCCACAGTGCATCCTCACTGTCCCATGAGGCATCTAAAGTACAGATTCAGTACAAAATGCATGCCCAGCTACTAGCCCCACACCTGCAGGCTGCCCCACGCCTTGGGCCGGCAGCTCACGTCCAGGCCCAAGTGCATCAGCAGCTCCTCTACAATTGGCCCCACGTGTGGCTCAGGCACGCCACGCAGCCTGCTCAGGCATGCGAGCAATTTTGGAGAGGTTACTCCGGTTGATACAAGGGGTCGGTATTTACACAAGTTGGTGTTTTGTGCTATTGACACAAGGGGAGGGGGGTTTGACACAAGTGGGGGCTGGTGTTGACACAAGGGGTTGATCTGGCGTACTGACGGGAGCTGGCTCGGTGCTGCTGGAACAAGGCTACCAGTAACACATGTGCATAAGTCATCTATGCAAGGGATCAAAGACCGCGAGCGTTCAACCAATCAGTGTTATGAGTGCAAGAGTTGCATACGTCCTGAGCACAAACACCATTGTTGCGATACGTGGCTTATCTGAGAATGCAGTGATAGTTATTGTTTCTTATGGAAATGATGTCCAACATGCAACCACTACTTCCTATGCTTTTCAGCTCATGAAAATAGTCGGCATAAAACTTTTGAATTTTTAAGGCACTGTAATAAAGAAAATGTGGACACAAGAAGATAAGCATTGCAAGCATAAGCATGTGAAGCCTGTGAATGCTTAGAATGCGCTGACACAATTCAAACACACGTACCTGGCATAGAGTGATAGTACTTCACGCCCTGTCATGTCACCTGGTAGGGCATCTGCCTGCGTGTATGTGTTTGTGCGTACGCACATGTGTGTGCGTGGGAGTCTGCGTGCGTGCATGTGTAAGTGTATGTATGTGTCTGCTTGTGTGTGTATGTGTGTGTGAATGTATGTGCGTGTGCATGCGCACATGGGTGCACGAAAGTGTTTGTTCGCATGGCTTATGTTGCCTCAGAGGGTATTTGCCTTTAGTTGATACACCCCTTGCAGGCAAATATTCAGCTTCCGTTTCCGTTTCAAGACACCACCGCGCTTTAAAAAGTTGCTTACATTTGAGTTGCATCGCGTGCTATGAATGACCCACAGCCAAGCAAGAAGAAAGATGAAATAATGGAGCAGAGTCCCATCTTGGTGGCACCAGTCTATCCATTCTTGTAGGAATGCAGCCCATAAGCATTTGCCTGTTGCTTGCAAACAAAAAAATTTAGTACTCCAGGCCTGAGATCTCCTTGTTCTGTAGATACACCAGCATCCTGAAGCAAACAGAATGCAAACTAATTGATGCTTGGATAGGCACCGTGGAGAGGTGCTGTTCTTCTTGTACAATCCAGTTCCGGTGGCATGAGCCCAGCCTCTCCCCAACCACCGTTTGACCCCACAAATCAGGCTGTAGGCCAGCCTTTTGCCCACGCGCTGGCCTCACACACCTGAGGGCAGTAGCCCAAGCGCTGCCTGGCCTGCTGCAGTGCCAGCAGGATGGAATGGCCTGCAATGCGCGCGTCCCCCTCATCAGGCAGGATCTCGCCTGTGAGAATCTTGAAGGTCGTGGACTTGCCTGCAAGCACCAAGGGAGCATGTGCGCACCAAAAGGGAGCATGTGCGCATTGACAGCAGCATGTGCTCATTGACAGCAGCATGTGCTCATTGACAGCAGCAAGTGCTCATCAAAAGGACCATGTCCTAGTGCTTTGGCTGATGTCACTCTTGTCATTAAATGACACAGACAGTTCTCGAGGCGCCGAAGGCATTTGTAGTTATTAGGTCTATGGTGCACACATTGCCTGTCGTCCTCTGAAAGTATTGGACACCTTCCAGACAAATCGCTTACCAGAAACTCAGTCCCGCTTAAAGCTGCTCCTGTCACCCCCATCTTTGTCTGCACTCCCGCGTGGCACCCTGCCGTCAGCCTGCACTCACCAGCCCCGTTTACGCCCAGCAGCCCAAAGCACTCCCCGGGCATCACGTGCACCCACAGCCCCTTCAGCGCCTTCACTACATCCTCCCCCCCACTGCTCACAGCCCCGTCTGCCCCCAGACTGCCCCCCCGCTCGCGCACGGCTAGGTGCCGTGCATCTGCTACACCGGGGCCCCCCGCCTCGCCAGGCCCCCCGCCGCTGTCTCCACTGCTGCGCCCGCTTCCCGGAGCGCTGCGCTGTGGCTCCCCTGCGGCCATGTTCACAGCCCAGCTGCCACTGCCCGGGCCCCCAGAGCTCAGTTCTGTCGCGCCCCCACTCCGTCCGCCGGCCGCGCCAGGGCTGCTGGCAGGCCGCCGCCTGGTGCTGGTGCGCCAACCCAGCTTGTCAGACAGCTGCGTGGCCATCCGGGTAATGGCTGCCTTCCAGCCTGCTGCACCCATGTAGTAGGTCTTCTTTGCACCGTCCACGACGACCACCGCGCCGCCGGCGTCGCATGCTCCTGGGGGGCAGCCCAGGGTGATGCGGATGAGGGGGGCGGCAGTGCCTAGTGATTTGGGTTAAGGGGCCAATGATCAAGGGTGATCAAGGGTTTAGGGGCCAATGATCAAGGTTGATCAAGGCTTTAGGGGTGATCAAGGGTCTAGGGGCCAGTGATCAAGGGTGATCAAGGGTTTAGGGGTGATCAAGTACTTAGGGGCCAATGATCAAGGGTGATCAGAATGAGGAGGACGGCTGGTGCTGCTCAGCACAGGGATTTAAGAAGGCCTGCCACACGCAGGCCGGTCCAAGTACAACTCAAGCAAGAACCCATTGAGGACCCTTCACCTTCTAAGGCCCCCAAAGCAGCGCCTAATGTTAATGCTGCGCCTCCCTGGTCCCCAATCTAACACCAGGGTGATAGTCAGACCCTCGTGAAAGCACCTCCCCTGCCTATCACATGCACACATGCTCTGTCACACTTTTGCACCTTGCTGCATTGCCATCCGCACCGCCTGCATGTCCACATCCAAACACAGCTCCACATGCCCTTCACATGCACACATGCTCTGTCACACGTACGCACCATGCTACATCCCCATCCGCTCTGCTCCAATGTCCACATCTAACACAGCCCCACATGCCCTTCACATGCACACATGCCCACTCGCACCTCGCTGCACTGCCATCCGCTCCGCCCGCACATCCACGTCCTCCTCTTCTTCAGGGTCCTCGCTGCCCTCCGCCTGCCGTGTCAGCTCTGGTCCAAACCCAAGCCCACCTGGAAGTGCAGGCCTGGGAACTGCAGCGTCCCCATCCTTACCAGTAGCAGGGGAAGCAACAGCTGCCAACGTATCCTGCCCCCCTTCCCCTTCTGTGCCTGCAGCCAGCAGAGGCTGTGTGAGGCCTGGCATGTCCCCCTCACTGCCCCCATCTGCATCATCAACATGTGCATGGGCATGGGTGCGCGTGCGCTGCATGTGCGCCAGCAGCTGGCGTGACATGGTGGTGCGTGCCCAGGTTGTCAGGCCAGAGTCCAGCAGCACCACCAGGCCAAAGTACACGGCGGCCTGCATGTGCACGAGACGCGCAGATATGAGCCATGGTCAGCAGGCCATTGAAGAGGATATTACCTCAAGCATGCAAATAGCATTGCGAGTGTCTATCATCCACAAATGGAAACAGCCAGGCACTTAAGACACGAGGAAAGCACGCCCAGAAGCCAAGCCAAAGCTTTGTCGGCAAGTTGCATGTGGCAGGTGAAGCAAAATTTGACAGACAAGCACCTGATGCGCAGATTTCTGTCAGTATGTAGGTCTACACACAATGCAGGATCCAGTGCCAAACATCAATTCTTCCTCGAGACTCAGGGCTTGACCCAGGCAGCTTGAAAGTGGACCTTTCGGGGAGCAACAATCACTTCTCCATCAAGAGGAACGCACCTCCGTGCCCATGCACACTACCAGAATTCCTGCAGCAAATCACAAGCACATTGCGCAGCTCCTGTTTGCCATCCCTGCTCTTGCATGCCCCCACAGACCAAAATCCCAAATAGCATTAGGTGGCCAGCAAATCCAGCCCACCTGCAGCGCCATGTGCATGAGTGGGCTTCCAGAGACATTGTAGGCCCAGGGGTCTGTCTCGCGGGGGACAGGCAGGGGCATCGTGCTCGTGTAGGTCTGCACACAGCGCACAAAACAGGGGACAGGCAGGGGCATCGTGCTCGTGTAGGTCTGCACACAGCGCACAAAACAGGGGACAGGCAGGGGCATCGTGCTCGTGTAGGTCTGCACACAGCTTACAAAACAGGGGACGGAAAGGGCACACGGTGCTCTGTGCACGCAGACCCTCAGAGTGGCCGAGGAGGTGACCTGCCCCCGTCATCAAGCACAGCACAAGAGATCCAAAAAGCCAAGCATGCGCTGAAATCAAGGCAACAACAAGTCAACTGAGGCAGGAACTCCAATGGACCAGCCTTCAAATCCTTGTCCAGACACGTGCCAAGGCACCATCAGGGCTCCTGCAGCGAGTTCTGTCTAACATACACCCACCTGGGACACATCAAACACGCCCTTTGCAAAGCAAAAATGCGGCGACAGCAGTCGGAAGGTAGTCTTGATCCACCTGTTCACCGTCTGAAGTGTGGCCGGCTGCAAGGGCGCAAAAGTATGTTTTCTCTGGAGGCATTGTTCGATTACACAGTGCAATGGGCGGTGCAAGGTTACAGTAACAATATCAGTAAGATGATGCACGGATCCTCTTCTCTCATAGCCAGCAGCATGATGAACATCTTCAACCAAAAAAAAGTCATCCATCCCCTCTCCACACACCTGGGTGAATATGAGGATGAGATCCATGATCCACACAGCCACAAAGCCAAGGTATCCAACTAGGAAGAAGATGGTGTTCAGGCGCTGCAGCGCCTTCATCTCATCCTGTAAGCAGCCAGGGCATAGGGCTTTGGCCATCGCACAGTAAGTGTTGCAACAGAAGCATATGTACTAGCACACATCTCGGTATCTACTTCCTTCACCACTCTGGGAGAAAGGGCGCACTATACAGGAGTGCTTCATAGACTACTACTTGATACACCACCCATACTACTAATAAATCCATTCATTGGATTTGTCAATTCTGGCTGGGGTAGAAAGCGCTGCACGAGGTTGCAGAACACAATGCATGCCATTCTACAAGCAATCTCTCAGGGCAGGGATAGCCATGCAGGGGTGTTGCATGGGATCACGGCTCCGCTGAACCTGTGCTTGACTAGGTCTCAAGATTTGTCCATTGAAGTGCCCCTCTGAAAGCAGCTGCTTTACATGAGACAAGACTCACCGTGAAGGAGCGTTGCATCAGATAAGTGAGCGGCAGCGATGAGACGCCAAGGCCGGCCAACAGGGTGACCACAACTGGAAGCCTGCGTGTGATATAGGCTTGGTTCAGAGGAAGGTCAGCCAAGAGCAGGGCTAGGGCGTGTAGGAGATAAATGGCAAGAGAGGGATAAATGGTGAGAAAAGGATAGGGAGCGCCAGGAGGAGCTTGGTGGCAGGCATGCAGTGTGTGAAGTGACTGCATGTGCAAGGCTGGTGCAACCAAGGACATAGGGTTGAGAAGAGCAGGCGCTCACCTGGGGACGCTGTAGTACGGACAAACAGTGATACAGGGTGGGCAAGGTGATACAGGGTGGGCAAGGTGATACAGGGCAAGTGTGATACAGGGTGGGCAAGCGGAAAGCAGGGGTGATGCAGGGTGGGCAAGGTGATACAACTGTGATACAGGGTGGGCTAGGTGATACAGTGTGGGCAAGTGGAGAGCAGGGGTGATACAGGGTGGGCAAGCGGAGAGCAGGGTGAAGAGCAGGGGCACAAGCGAGGCAGGGTAGGCAAGTGGAGCAGGCGCTCTCACCTGGGGCCACTGTACTGCGGCGGTACTGCGCTCTCACCTGGGGCCACTGTACTGCGCTCTCACCTGGGGCCACTGTACTGCGCTCTCACCTGGGGCCACTGTACTGCGCTCTCACCTGGGGCCACTGTACTGCGCTCTCACCTGGGGCCACTGTACTGCGGCAGGTCGTACCATACGACCAGCAGTACGATGCCGGTTGCAGAGAGGCTGAACTGCACGAGGTCCCATGCCAGGTTTGAGGCCCAGTACAGCCATGACGGGGTGCCGGCCACCAGCTGCAGGTGCGTGGAGCCGCTGGCCCGCTCCCTGCACATGCGTGTGTACGTGCGTGCTGGTGTGTGGGGGGGCGTGCGTGTCTTGGGTGCTGTGTGTGCGCGAGCATGCGCGCATCGTGTTCCTGCGTGTGTGCATGTGTGTGCATGTGTGTGTTGTGAGCTTGATCATGGAATAAGGACAGCAGAGTGAGCAGTGTACAATGATCTGCGGGCACCAAGCCCGACCCATGCGCCCACCACTGACACTCGCTAGATGGAAAACACGCGCAGAAGAAGCACACAGGTGGCAGAGTATCCGCGCTCACCGCGCACACCCACCTGACCAGGAACACGCAGAAAGAGGCAGACAGCACGGATGCCGCGAGCGTGAGGCAGACAACAAGTAGGAGTGCAGAGGCGTCTTGCCGCACGCGTGCAGAGGCCTCTGTGGGGAGCACAGGCAGCGGGTGGTTTGTGGCCTGCGCAGCAGGAGTGATGTAGCGGAAGTAATCAACTGAGCTGGGAGCTGACACTGTGTCTCTCCTCAAAAGCGGTAGCAGCAGGAGGCTCTTGCCAGGCTGGGTGCAACGCTCATGTGCAAGATAAGAGCACCAAATAGTGGGGAGCACAGGCAGCGGGTGCTTTGTGGCCTCCGCAACCAGTGTGATGCACCGGGCAGGGAGCCGACTCTCCTCCTGGCGGCGGTGGCTGGCAGCAGCAGATGGTGGTCATCCAGTGAGGCATGGAAGGCCTCCACCCACCAGCACCATGCACAACACACATGCAATCCCACACAGCTGGACAGCAGCTCGCCCTGGCGCACAAGGCTCATCCCCAGCGTCTGTCATGCGGTGTGCCCAGGCAGCTGGGCCGCTCAGCATCCCTCACCTTGAATGCCACATCACGCGCTCCGTGCTCCAGGTACCTTGTCCCTGCCCCCCCCGCAGCAGCCTGCTCCAGGTACCTCAGCAGCCCCGTGCTGGCGCCACTGATGGCTGCGGGCAGCCCCCACACGGCCGTCTGGTTCACTACCAGAGTCAGACTGGCAGCGGCGCTGCTGCTGCCCTCTGGAGCATGCCAGCTGATTTCACCAGTGCCGACACTGCTGCCGCTGCTGCTGCTGCTGGGCCCTGCACCAGAGGCGATGCCTGCACCAGCGCCACCAGCGCCGGCGGTGCTTGCCTGCGAGGCCGGAGCAGCACTCCAGCCCCGCAGCCAGTCCTGCAGAGACGGCAGGCTTGTCAGGTGCACTGCATCGTCCACAGGGCTGGGCGCGCGCTGCTTGTGCCCGTGGCTTCTAGACAAAGCCGCGCCTTGTAGACTCGCTGCGGCCGCTCTGTCTTGCGCCACGCGAAGCGCGCGGGGAGGGGCACGGCGGGGGGCAGCGGCGGCATCTGTGTGGGTGTGCGCGGGCTGAGCAGGTGACTGAGGTAAGCTCTGGGGTGAGCTGGTCGAAGTGGGGACAAGCCCTCCGGCAAGCAGCGGTTCATGCCCCCTCCCCCAGCTACTGCTGCCTCGGCCGCCGCTGTCGCCGCTCCTGCCATCACCACCATGGGTCATGGGCAGCCCACCCCCGTGCAGGTGCGCATCAGTGCTGCTTGCAGCAAAACTGCCGGTGCCCCCGCCAGCATCATTGCCGGTGCCAACTACAGCCTCATGGCCAGTGCCAGCTTCATTGCCGGTGCTACCTAGAGCCTCATGGCCAGCGCCAGCACCAGACTGCAGACCAGCATTGCTGCTGGTGCGGATGCCGGTGCCTGTGTGAGCAGCAGTGGCTGCGCTCTCCAGGGTAGGCCCGCACTGACCTTGGGTGCTGTCACCATACCAATTGGAGAGCAACCAGTTGTCCAGGGTGCCCTCCAGGCTGCCTCCCTGGTAGAGCTTGCTGCAGCCGGAGTCAAACACCTGCAGGGAAGAGTGCAAGCTTGTGTGATGAGTGTATGTGTTTGTGTGTGTGTGTGATGAGTGTGTGTGTGTGTGTACGCGCGCGCGAGTGCGTGCATGCGCGCGTGTGTGTATGTGTGCGTGTGTGTGTGTGTGTGTGTGTGTGTGTGTGTGCGCGCGCGCGCTATTGCGTGCATGCGCACGTGTGTGTTTGTGTATGTGTGTGTGTGTGCAAGTGTGTGCAAGTGTGTGTATGCGTGTGCGTGTGTATGTGCTCTACGTGTGCGTGCATGCCAGTGTGAGCGTGTGAGCGTGTGAGCGGGTGGCAGTGTGCGTCTTGAGTCCAAGCACACAGTGGCTCAAGGCGCACTCGGCCGTGCGTGGGCACGATGCACACTGACATGGGTACACTTTCACAGGCACTCTGGAAATATTTGGGGAAGCATGTGCTTGTTGAAGCTACATATTTCACCACTCCACAATTGTGCAAATGCAAATCAAGAGGGCTGTTTGCAAAGACGCGCCTGTCCATGCGCATGCATCCATGTTGCCATGCGCCCATCTGCCGCGCCTCGGATGTCCGGAGCTGCCGACAGTATGCACGGCTGCCCCTCCAGCACGCTTGCGCGGGTGAGAGGCACAGCGGGCTTGTCGGCGGACTTGACCGACAAGGAGGTCACCCATAGGGAAAGGTACACCTGCTCAGGCGGGAGGAAGAATAAGGCCAGTCACGCGGCGAGTTGGGGAACAGCTGGGAAGCCAACGCTGGGGCAGCCTTGCTGGAACAAGGCGCAGCGGGCACGCATGGCAAGGAGGGGCACGTGCTGTCAAAAGGAGGGCCGTGAAACTTGGAGGTGGTGGCGTTCAAGGTCTCTAGCTGCTAGCATGGCCTAAGACAGACATTTCTACCCAAGGCTAGCCCCCTAGAGCGCCGAACGTCACAGAGACCAGGACGCCATCGTGACCAACCCACCAGGAGGAGCGGCACCACCAGCTGCGTCAGCAGAGTCAGCCGCCCGCGCGCAGCACACAGCGCGCGCTTGGTCAGCAGCGCTCGCAGCTGCTGCTTGAGCAGTGCTACGCCTGTCACGGGGCCTGCTGCCGCCACAGCCGCTGCTTCAGATGCCGGCGCCTGTGTCCCCCCGCCAGGCTCCCCCCCCTGCCCATTTGCCCGGCTGCCTGCTGGCTGCCCTGCATCTCCTGGCTGCTGCTCCTGTGCCTGCTTGCAGCTGGCCCCTGCTTGCTCAAAGCCAGCCACTGGCTGTGCCACAGCCCCGGCCTGTGCTGCCACAGCAGCACCTGCGCTTGCCGCTGCAGCATCCGAGTCAGCGCCTCCGCCGCGGCTGCGGCTCACGCATGCCATCTCCGACTCCACTTCTCCCCGCACCCCGTAGTCTGTGGACTCCTCAGTGACCTTCAAGAACACCTGTGTGTGGATGGGTGGCATGTGTCCATGTAAGGGAGTGCAGCACTGGAGCAAAGGTGGCATGCACGTGCGCAATGTTGCGGCACAAGCATCAAGCTGTATTGCTTGTAAGGGACATGCAGCACCTGCAAAACACACACAGCTCACAACTAGGCCCTGCAGCCCAAGAAAAGTCCTTGCCATAGACTAATAAAGCACCAATAAAGCACTAATAAAGCACCTCCCACCCTGACCAGTCCATGTCCATAATTTGCCACCAGCCTCCTCTTGACCCAGTGTCCCTTGACTCTTCCCCTGCTACCCCTCGTTGTGCCGCCTTCACGCTCAGTGCCACCACTACCGTGACCCTTAACGCCACCACCCTCAGTGCCATCCACTTCCTCGACCACCTCCTTGCCCATCAATTGCCACACACCTCTTCCAGCGTCGTCACGCTCAGACCGTAGCTGCTCACTCCCAGGCCCTCCAGCTCAGAAGCCCCCAAGCCGCTGCTGCTGCTGCCGCCGCCACCCGCGCCACTCCCAAGCCTCGTCAGCCCTGCTGGCGCCAGCAGTGACAGGAAAAAAACACGCTTTGGATATTCCCACGCTCCTTCCAGGCCTGCCAAGCCGACCAAAGAGAGTGCATGGCGGCCCAAGAGAGTGCATGGCGGCCAAAGAGAGTGCATGGCGGCCAAAGAGAGTGCATGGCGGCCAAAGAGAGTGCAAGCCGGCCCAAGAGAGTGCATGGCGAGCAGAGGAGCAGAGGCTTGCACCTGCTGCAGCAGTCCTGGCTGCTGCACAGATGCCCGTGCTCCAAGCAGGGCCACCGGGGTGTGGTGCAGGTTTGCATCTGACTTGTGACGGACAGAGGCCTGTTTGATACTTGCCTTCTGCCTCAACATCTTGGACAGGCCTTGCAGCCTTGGAGCGACCCATCTCAGTGGCGGTAGCAGTGGCCCTGACAGCGGCGTCCAGCTCCCGAAGGAGGGGTGGGAAGAGGGGGGCATCAGCACGGGGCAGCTGGAACACCATCTCGCCTGCACAGGTGTATGCAGGCACCTGCTGGTGGAGCCCATGCGCCCTTGCGACAAGCAGAGACATAGAAAAAAGGATATTTCTAGCAAATACACCAGTGGGTGCTCCGCTAGTGGAGGAGCATTGCATGCACAATTAGGTGTCATGGGGGCAAGGTGCCTCCACAAAAAGATAGAAAAAGTTGAGGGGTCCGTCACACTGTGATCCAGGATTGAAGAGGTCATGGTCAATGGTCATGGAGTCATGGAGCACAAACACTCGAGGGAACCTGAGCTCGAGGTCTCGCTCCATGCTCAAATTGCAGCTTCTTAGCAACAGCTCTGCTGCTCACAGGCTGGCTGATGAAACGGCACACTAGCACACTTTGCCAAGGAAGGCACAACAAGCCTCTGCTAATAAACCAGCACACCTGCATCTCTTCCAGTAGAGGCTCCCGCTACGCTGTCACTCCCTGTATGGCCGCATCCAGTGCACCGTAAAAGCTGCGCGCCTGGAACATGCCTCTGCACACAAAACAGGAGGGAGCTTGCTGCTTTGAAGCATTGCCATAGAAGGCAGGCATGTCAGGCGTTTGAAAAATCAGTTGCTAAGACCTCTACAGGGATTTTATGCCATCATCTTAACTGGCCAGGCTTGCAAAGACCAATTTTAAGCGCGCAGGGGAAGGTCTCGGGGGCAGGTTGACTCTTAAAAGTCGAAGGACTGAGGGTGCGCACACACATGAATCATGTGACATGATGCAGAAGGCTTGACAAATTCCTGATCCCTTGTCTGTTATTGAAACATCTCAACACAAACCTCCTCACATGATCATGCAGCAGGCATTGCTAGGGATGGGTAAGCAGGGTCTGATCAAAACGCCAAAGAGGCTCTGTAGAGGCTCAAATAGGCTCTAGAGAGGCTCTACAGAGCCTCGGCGAGGGTCTGCCAAACCTTTTTAAGGTTTAGCTATCCCTAGGCATTGCAATACTCATCCAAGCAAATACAATATCATTAAAGGGACCCCCCCAATCCCTCCCCCC
>LKMJ01001014.1_pt1 | contig 23796 bp, 22 predicted proteins | sample 643391 | NCBI WGS metagenome assembly LKMJ01 (sample SAMN04112250, study PRJNA286221) | soda lake metagenome | biome: soda lake; feature: Kulunda Steppe; material: water; isolation source: sample PL-Br10 brine of Picturesque Lake | place: Russia: Kulunda steppe | collected 2010-07
GCTCTTCCGATCTCAGTGAATGTGCGCATCGGATGCTGCTCTCCACCGGCCTCTGTGCCAGGGCAGATCGCCTGGTGCGAGCGTGCCGGCGAAGGCTACGAAGTGGGCGTGTGTTTCCACAGTTCCGCCGACGCCTACCGCATTCGCATGGTCGAGCAGGCCTGTCATATCCAGCAGTACCGTCTCGATCAGGTCATCCAGCATGGACGCTACCTGACCCTGGACGAGGCGGCCAGCGAGTGGATTGAACAGTACGCTCCGCACTTCGCACCGGCCGAGGACTGGGCCTCGCTCAACGAGTAATCAGTGTCCCCACACCCTCATCCGTGAAAATCTCCAGCAGGGTCGCGTGAGCCACCCGCCCGTCGATGATGTGGGCCGATTCCACACCACCTTTCACTGCGTTCAGCGCGCACTGGATCTTGGGCAGCATGCCGCCGTGGATGGTGCCATCAGCAATCAGCTCATCCACCCGCTCAGCAGTCAGCCCCGTCAGCACCTGCCCGGCACTGTCCTGCAGTCCCGCGACATTGGTCAGCAGTATCAGTTTCTCAGCCTTCAGGCTTTCCGCCACCTTGCCGGCCACCGAATCGGCGTTGATGTTGTAGGCCTTGCCGTCATCCCCGACACCAATGGGGGCAATGACCGGGATCACGTCGCTGCGCGTGAGCATCTCGATGACCTCGGTGTTCACCGAAGCCACCTCGCCCACATGGCCGATGTCGATGATCTCCGGGCTGGTCACCTCCGGTGATGGATTGTGGATTTCCAGCTGCCGGGCACGGATCAGATTGGCGTCCTTACCGGTGAGGCCGATGGCGCGCCCGCCATGCTGGTTCATCAGCGCCACGATCTCCTTGTTGACCTGGCCGCCGAGCACCATTTCAACCACATCCATGGTCTCGCTGTCGGTCACGCGCATGCCGTTGATGAAGTGTGAGCGGATGTTGAGCCGCTCCAGCAGATCACCGATCTGGGGCCCACCCCCGTGGACGACAATGGGATTGGTGCCCACCAGTTTCATCAGAACCATGTCCCGGGCGAAGCTGTTCTTGAGTTCCTCGTTCTCCATGGCGTTGCCACCGTACTTGACCACAATGGTCTTGCCGGTGAAACGCTGGATGTAGGGCAGACCCCGGCTCAGTACCGAGGCCACCTGCATGGCCGTGTCGCGATCCATGGTCATGGACTTTACTGCCTCCTAGAAACTGATCTGAAGCGAGGGCTCGGCTTTCTGGAGCTGCTCCCGGAACACAGCTTTGATGCGCTCCAGTCCTTCTTCGCTCTCGGACTCAAAACGCAGCACCAGATTCGGCGTGGTATTGGAGGCCCGGCACAGACCCCAGCCGTCCGGGTAATCCACCCGCAGCCCGTCGATGTCGGTGATGTTGGCCTCACCAAAGTTGCCGCCGCTCGCCAGACGCTCGATCAGGGCAAACTTGGCGTCATCCGGCACCGCCAGATTAATCTCCGGGGTGCTGTAGTCCTCCGGGAACTCGGCAAAGATCTCATCCGCTTCCCGATCCTCGATGCCGAGAATTTCCAGCAGGCGGGCGGCGGCGTAGATGCCGTCATCAAAGCCGTACCAGCGTTCCTGGAAGAAAATGTGGCCGCTCATCTCACCGGCAAGCAGCGCGCCCATGGACTTCATCTTGGCCTTGATCCAGGAGTGGCCGGTCTTCCACATCACCGGCCGCCCGCCGAACTCACTGATGACGGAGGCAAGACGGCGCGAGCATTTGACGTCGTAGATGATGTCGGCCCCTGGATTGCGCGAGACCACATCCCGGGCAAACAGCATCAGCAGCCGGTCCGGCCAGATGACCTTGCCGCTGTTGGTCACCACGCCCACCCGATCACCGTCGCCGTCAAAGGCAATGCCCAGGTCCGCTTTCTGTTCGCGCACGCTCTTGATGAGCGCCTCCAGGTTCTCAGGCTTGCCGGGGTCCGGATGGTGATTGGGGAAGCTGCCGTCCACGTCACAGAACAGCGGCGTCACCTCACAGCCCAGCTCCTTGATCAGGCGCGGACCCAGCTCGCCGGCCACCCCGTTGCCGGCATCCACCACCACCTTGAGTGGCGCAGCCACCGCAATGTCGCCAACGATGCGATCCAGATAGGCCTGCGCCACATCCTGCTGACTGCGCGCGCCCTGACCCTCGGTCAGCTGATGGTTACGGATGCGCTGCAGCAGCTGCTGGATGGCCTCACCGGCCAGGGTCTCACCACCGAGCACCATCTTGAGCCCGTTGTAATCCGGTGGATTGTGGCTGCCGGTGACCATGACGCCGGACTGGGTTTCCAGATGGTAGGCTGCGAAATAAAGCACCGGCGTGGGCACCATACCCACCTCGACCACATCCACCCCGGCGCTGGTGATGCCGTCAGCCAGCGCATCGGCCAGTTCCGGGCTGGAATGGCGTCCGTCATAGCCCACGCAGATCTGCTTCTGTCCGCGCTGCTGTGCTTCACTGCCAATGGCACGGCCTATGATCCGGACAATGTCCGGGGTCAGACTCTCGCCCACAACGCCGCGTATGTCGTAGGCGCGGAAAATCGAATCCGGCACCTCCACATCCAGTGGGGCGGTCTCTTCCATGATCATCTCCTCCGTGTTGTCCATGCCGCCAAGACCGAGTACGTCCTCATCGCCATCCAGCATGTCGATGTCCAATGAGTCGTTTTCAAACAATGGCTCGGCCTCATCAGCCTCCGGCTCAGAATCCGGTGCCGGTTCCGGCGTTGGATTGGACTGAGCAGCCTGGGCCTCGGCCGCAGCCTTGCCCGGTGCCGGTGCTTTTTTGCGTGCCTTGCGCGGAGCACCACTGCTGCGCTCCACGTTGCGCGCCAGCCTGTACAGCGTCTCGGCCAACGCCACCGCTGGCGGCAGGCGCAGTGCCGGCGGCCTGCTCCGATCGCCTGACAATGCCTTCTGGACCCATTTGCTCAGCGCCGAGAAATCATCACGCAGCTGGCTCTGGAAACGCATGAACAGGATCCAGACACCAGCAACAACCAGCAACCCCAGTGATGCGGTTAGTATCCAGATCAGCGTGCGAGAGAAGAGCGCTGGCGCACCGGCTTCCGGGATGTAGCGAACCGACCAGCCACTGATGTCCAGATCCCGGGACAGGGCCTCGGCATCGCTCGCCCTCTGCCCGGCAGTAAAGATCGCCACCTGCTCGCCGTCGACGCGCTGGCGCAGTTCCACGCGGCCATCAACCGCTTCCGTCATCGCGGCCATGACCGGATCCATGACGGTGTCATCGAAGATCACCAGCAGACTGCCACCCGTGGGTTCGCCCTCAGCATCCCGCACGGGGGCCGCGATCTGGACCAGCCATTCCCCATCGCGGCGATAGGCGTCCATGCGGGTCTCATCGGACTCTTCCGCCTGCCGGGCCAGGTCAATGCTGGCAAAGCTCAGCTCGTAGTCACGCTCATCCGGCTGAGTCACTTCCCCGGGCGCAAACAGAAATACCGCGCGGCCTGCGGGCAGTGTTTCCTGCAGCACCCGGGCCACCTCCTGCTTGCCCCCGTCGGTAGCCGCTTCCCGGGCTGATGACTGGGCGGCGTAGGAGGCCACCACCTCATGCAGGTAACTCAGATGCTGGTCAAAGCGCGACTTCAGCACATCCGCACGGTCCGCGCTGGAGCGCTCAAGCATTTCCTGTTCCGCGGGCTCCACCACAAAGATCAGCAACGACAGCGTCAGCAGCGCAAACCCTGCCACGACCAGAAGCGATTGCAACAGGGGAACCCGAGTCAGCGACAGCTCTTTACTGCGCCCTCCGGTCTGGGCATTTGACGTTTTCCCAGCGCTTTCCGTTGCCTTCTTCTTGCCGAATTTCATTCACCATCTCCCCATGGCCCGGTACCTGTATCAAGCGAGTATAGAAGGCACCGGCACGATTGCATCCTTTCACGCACCGGTTGAACCAAAGCCGCCCTCACCCCGTGCGCTGTCATCAAATGTCGAAACGCATTCAAATTCGGCCTGCACCACCGGTACAATCACCAGCTGCGCAATGCGGTCTCCAGGCTCAATGGAGAAGGCCTCATGACCGCGATTCCAGCACGACACCATGAGCTGACCCTGGTAGTCCGAGTCGATCAGCCCCACCAGATTACCCAGAACAATGCCGTGCTTGTGCCCCAGCCCTGAGCGCGGAAGAATCATGCCGGCCAGATTGGGGTCGGCGATATGCAGGGCGAGGCCGGTCGGAATCAGGACCGTGTCGCCCGGTTCAAGCCGCAGCGTGCTTTCCGGGCAGGCCCGCAGATCCAGTCCTGCGGAACCCTCAGTCGCATGATTGGGCATTGGAATACTGTCCCCGATTCGCGAATCGAGAAGCTGAACCTGAAAGTGCTGTTTTGCCATGGAGGGTCCTTTGTAAGTCAGATCCTGGTCGTATGCTCGCGAAAAAGCCGGATCAGTTCTTCGGCCAGTTCGGTTTTGCGCCGCGCCGGCAGGCTCAGACTGCCGCCAGGCCAGAATACCTGCACGGCGTTGTGCTCGCTGTTAAAGCCCAGTCCGGCGACCGACACATCGTTGGCGACGATCATGTCCAGTTTCTTGCGCTCGAGCTTGGACTGGGCGTAGGTGGCGACATCCTGGGTTTCCGCAGCAAAGCCAATGGTCAGAGGCCGATCCGCGCGGGCGGCGACCGTGGCCAGAATATCCGGATTACGGGTCAGCTCGATGACCGTGGACTGCGATTTGTCTTTTTTCATTTTCTGCTGGGCCTGGCTCACCGGCCGATAGTCCGCCACGGCAGCGGTGGCAACAAACCAGTCTGTGGCGGTATCCAGCGCCTGCTCCACAGCGGTGAGCATCTCCTCGGCAGTGACCACATCCACGCGGGTGACGCCAGCCGGGGTGGGCAGAGAAACTGGGCCACTGACCAGCACCACCTCAGCACCCTGGCGTGCCGCCGCCTCGGCAACGGCGTAGCCCATCCGCCCGGAGCTGTGATTGCTGATGTAGCGCACCGGATCCAGTGCCTCGCGGGTCGGGCCCGCGGTCAGCACCACCCGCAACCCGTTCAGCGGCCGCTCATCCAGAGCCGCCACCTGCGCCACCAGATGCTGGGGCTCCAGCATGCGCCCGGGGCCGGTATCGCCGCAGGCCTGGTCGCCTTCAGCAGGCCCCCAGATCCGGAACTGGGGATCAGCCTCAAGCGCGGCCAGGTTGTTCTGGGTGCGCTGGTTGCGCCACATGGCCTGGTTCATGGCCGGTGCCAGCGCAATGGGCGCCTCGGTAGCCAGACAGAGCGTGGTCAGCAGATCATCCGCCAACCCCTGGGCCAGGCGGGCCATAGCATCCGCACTGGCCGGCGCGATCAGCACCAGCTCCGCCCAGCGGGCCAGCTCAATGTGGCCCATGCCCGCCTCGGCTTCCGGATCCAGCAGACTCTGGCGCACCGGGTGGCCGCTGAGTGCCTGAAACGTCAGGGGCTGAATGAACGCCTCGGCGCCACGAGTCATAACCACACGCACGTCATGGCCCTGCTGGCGCAGCTGGCGCAGCAGTTCGGCGCTTTTGTAGGCGGCAATGCCGCCGGTGACTGCGAGTACGATCTGCCTGGCCACGCCTGTGGGCTCCCTGGTTTCAGATGTTCAGTGTGCTGCAATGTAGGGCCAGTGCCGGGATCCTGGCCCTGAACACCGCCAAGATACCAGAATTTAGGACGCGAGTGGCACGCCGCGCCCGCTGGAGGTAAACTTCCGGGCGTCACAGGATGTGAAGATCTGCAAAACCGGACAGGGACGCCACTATGACCATCAGGGATCTGCCGCTGGACGAACGTCCACGGGAAAAACTGCTCAACCACGGCTCACAAACCCTCAGCGACGCCGAACTGCTGGCCATTTTCCTGCGCACCGGCACCACCGGCAAACCCGTCATGACCATGGCGCGGGAGCTGATCGCGCAGTTCGGCGATCTGCGCACACTGGCCGGGGCCTCCGCCGGTCAGTTCTGCCGCACCCCGGGGCTGGGCACGGCCAAATACGCCCAGCTGCAGGCCGCCATCGAGATGTCCCGCCGGGTCCTTGAAGCGCCCCTGAGACCCGGCGACGCCCTCACCTCACCCGATGCCACCCGCCATTACCTGAAAAGCCGCCTGGTGACACGCCCCCACGAGGTCTTCGCCTGTCTGTTTCTGGACACCCGTCACCGGATCATCCGCTACGAGGAGCTGTTTTCGGGGACCATTGACGGCGCTGCCGTCTATCCCCGGGAGGTAGTCCGGCGGGCTCTGGATTACAACGCCGCCGCACTGATCCTGGCCCACAACCACCCCTCAGGCATTGCCGAGCCCAGTGAGGCGGACATCCATCTGACCGAGCGGCTCAAGTCCGCCCTGGCGCTGGTGGACGTGCGCGTGCTTGATCATATGATCGTCGGCCACGGCGAAGTCACCTCCCTGGCGGAAAAAGGCCGCATCTGAGCCATTTTGCTTTGCGTTTCGCCGCCGGATCTGGTATAAATTCCGCCCTTTTCCGGGAGCGTCTCAGCGCAGGCTGTCAGGGCCGCTTAACAGGCAGACATGGCATGGCACCTGGACGCACGATCATTGAATTTAACCAACGCTCTGTTGGAGGCCATTATGTCCAGAATCTGTCAGGTGACCGGTAAGCGCACCGTCACCGGTAACAACGTCTCACACGCCATGAACCACAGGAAGCGCCGTTTCCTGCCGAACCTGCAGACCCATCGTTTCTGGGTTGAGAATGAAAAGCGGTTCGTCAAGCTGCGCGTTTCCACCAAGGGCATGCGCATTATCGACAAGAAGGGTATTGATACGGTCCTGAAGGACCTGCGTGCCCGCGGCGAAAAGGTCTGAGGAGAGGATCATGCGCGAGAAGATCAAGCTGGTTTCCAGCGCCAACACCGGTCATTTCTACACCACGACCAAGAACAAGCGGAACACACCGGACAAGATCGAGATGAAGAAATACGATCCGGTTGTGCGCAAGCATGTGCCTTACAAGGAAGCCAAGATCAAGTAATTGATGCTTTCGGCGTCCAACAGGAGCCCGGCCACTGGCCGGGCTTTTTTGTGTCTGCCAGTCAGTACGGCAGTTCGATTTCCATGCCGATCGGCAGGTGATCAGAGACCGGGTAGCTGATGACCTGCGCATCATGCACGCGCAGCGTGGGGCTGACCAGAATGTGATCCAGCGCCTTTTCGGGGCGCCAGCTGGGGAAGCTGTGCGCGGTTTCCGGCAGCGGCACCAGATCGGTCTGCTTCAGTGGTGAGCGACTCAGAAGCTGATCTGCATGGGCGTTCATGTCGCCCATCAGCACCACATGGCGATACTGCGAGACCAGATCCCGGATGTAGCCCAGCTGACGGTTCTGGGCCTTTTTGCTCAGCGACAGATGCATGAGCACCAGCACCACCGGGTCCAACTCATTGCCGTACTGGGCCACTATGGCACCACGCCCGGGTATGAGTGAAGGCAGTTTGTGTTCCTGCACATCCAGCGGGCGATAGCGACTGAGGATGCCGTTGCTGTGCTGGGCCAGGCGACCAAAGTTACGGTTGAGCTGCTGACGCCAGTATGGGAAGTCACTGCGCTCGGCCAGGTATTGAACCTGATTGACAAAGCCACTGCGCAACGAGCCGCCATCGGCTTCCTGCAGAGCCACCACATCGTACTCGGCCAGCAGCTGCGCAATACGGTCGAGGTTGTCACTGCGCTGGGCGTGCGGTAACAGATGTTGCCAGCTGCGGGTCAGGTAATGGCGATAGGCTTCGGTGGCGATGCCCACCTGAATGTTGAAGGTCAGCAACCGAATCCGATCGCCGCTTTCAAACACACGGGCCTGTTCGACACCCGAGGATGCCCCCTGCGCCGGAACCGGCCGGCGCAGGGCACGAATCTGATCCTTAAGACGATCGTACATGGCTTACCCCGCAGGGTTGTCACTCACGCTCGCGATCCACCAGATAGTCGGCAATGGCCAGCATGTTCTCATAACTTTCGGCGCCCCTGGCAGTGATCAGGTAGCGCCCCTCAACCACCAGCGATGGCGTGCCGCTGACCTGCGCCCCCTGCACGAACTGATCACCACGGCGCATGGCGGAGTCCACAGAGAAGCTGTCCCAGGCATCCTCCACCTCATCAGCCTCAGCAACGCCCTTCTCTTCAAAGAACTCAGCAATGGCCTCTTTGGACTGGAGATTACGCCGCTCACCGGCGAGCGCCTCAAACAGCGGCTGGTGGATCTCATCCAGCACATCCAACTCAACGGCTACGTAGTAGGCCTGGGCATGGGGGCGCCAATCAGCGCGCAGCGCTGCAGGCACATGGCGCAAAGCAACATCATCCGACTTGCTCTGCTTCCACTCCTCGAGAACCGGCTGCATGTTCTGGCAGGCCGGACAGCCGTACCAGAACACCTCCGCGATTTCGAACTGATCCCCGGAACGGGTATCAAGCTCCGAGGACAGCTCCTGATAGTGCGTACCCTCTTCCCACTGCGCCAGAGCTGCGACAGGGGCCAGTGCAAGAAGTCCAATCAGAATGCGTTTGATCATGATGTCTCCGGGTCGGTGTTTCAGTGCCTTTGAGGGCGTTTTTCAGCCATCACATCAGGAACTATACCACGCACCACAGGACAGGAAAGAGCCGGTTCAGGCAGAAGGAAGGACAGCGGCGCCGACCCCTAAAGGAAGCAGCGCCGCTGGCAATGCGGGGACTCAGTGCAGACCCTGGATATACTCGGCCACCGCCTCGATTTCGGAATCGGTCAGACGGGAAGCGATGTCGCCCATGATCTCACTCTGGCTGTCATAGACCCGGTCGCCGGACTTGTAATCCTTCAGGGTCTTGGCGGTGTAGGCCGCTGTCTGGCCGCTGATACGCGGATAGCCAGCCGGCTCATTACCCAGCCCCTGAGGACCGTGACAGGCGATGCAGGCCGCCACATCACTGGACAGGTTGCCGCCGCGGTAGAGCTTTTCGCCCTCCTCAACCAGATCCGGATCCGCCTCGCCTTCAGGCATCTCCTGCTCGTTGTAATAGGCCGCCAGATCCTTGAGATCCTGCTCACTCATGTCATCGAGCACACCGGCCATTTCACCGATCTCACGGTCTCCGGCCTGGATATCAAGCAGCTGGTCGAGCAGGTATTTCTCACCCAGTCCGGCCAGCCTGGCGTATTCCGGCTGGACGGGTTCCTTGCCACCTTCTCCATGACAGGCTGCACAGGTTTCGGCGAGCTCCTCTCCCGCTGACGGGTCACCGGCGTGGGCAACGCCACTGAGACCGACCGCCACAACCAGACCTGCAATCGCTTTTTTCATGCTTGCACCACTCAATTTGTTCGTATGGTTCATCGCCCGTCGCTCCGGCCGAATCCGTTTCCTCGCGCCAATCAGGCCGCTGGGCTGCCCTGACGACGGGCAGTCGTCAAAACTGGTGTGGTATTATACACACGATTATTGAGGGACTGAAATCCAACCAGCAACGGATCCCAACCGTGACCGACGAAACCAGCGCACAACCGATCGCTTTCAACAGCGCCCGTTTTCTCACCAGCGCCGCAAAACTGGCTCAGTGCCCGGAGGACAGCGGCGCCGAAGTGGCCTTTGCCGGGCGCTCCAACGCAGGCAAATCCAGCGCCCTCAACGCCATTACCCGCAACAGCAAGCTGGCCCGCACCAGTAAGACGCCCGGGCGCACACGGCTGATCAATTTCTTTTCCCTCAGCCGCCCCGGGGCGCGCCTGGTGGACCTGCCCGGTTACGGCTTTGCCAAGGTCTCCAGAGAGACCCAGGAGGAATGGCAGCGCCACCTCAATGACTACCTCACTCAGCGCCAGTCACTGCGCGGCATGACACTGATCATGGACATCCGTCATCCACTGACGGACTTTGACGAGATGCTGATCGAGTGGTGCGAACACCACGAACTGCCGATGCTGATTCTGCTGACCAAAGCAGACAAACTCAAGAGCAACCCGGCACGGCAGCAGGTGGCCGAGGTACGCAAGGCGCTGTCCGGGGTCAGCTGCATCCACTACATCCTGCCGTTCTCGGCCCTGAAAAACCATGGCGTGGAAGAAGCCCGTAAACGGCTCTCGCAATGGCTGACACCCAGCGATGCCGTGCAGAACCCATCAGCCTGAACGCCCCGCCGCCCTCACCCCTTCCGGAAGCTGCGGCCGGAACTGCTCACGCAGCGCCATGACCTCCTCCAGATAGGGCTCGGTCACATAGGGCATTTCCAGGGTCAGCACCTGGTAGATGCCCTGGCGCAGCTGCTCACGGGTGATGTCATCACTGCCCTCCTCCCCATGGGCTGTCTTGAGAAAGGCCATCCAGTTGGTGACCACCAGCCAGACATTGAGCGCCATCGCCTGCTGTTCACTGTCGGAATGTTCCCGCAGAATGCCGCCCTGTTGCAGCCCCTGCAGCACAGCGCGCACCTCCTCCAGGCACTGGAAGGTGAAATCCCGGTAGTCCTCGCGCAGACGATGGTCGGTGGTCAGCAGGTATTCCAGATCCCGGTGAAAAAAACGGTAGTACCAGAGCCCGTCAAACACCGACTCCAGATAGAACATCTTGTCCCGGATGGTCAGTGCCCGATCACGCGAAACATGCAGGTAGTGGCCCACCAGCGCCCGGTACTCGCGAAAGATCGAGTAGATGATGTCCGCCTTGTTGCGGAAGTGGTAATACAGGTTTCCGGGAGAAATGCCCAGATGCGCGGCAATGTGGTTGGTGGTGACATTACGCTCGCCCTGCTCGTTGAACAGCGCCAGGCTCTCTTTAAGGATACGGTCTCGGGTTTTCATCACGCCTCGGCTCGTTAAATGTCAGCACGCTCACAGATTGAGTGTCCAGTATTGACTCTCTAGAGTATATGCTCTAATAATAGTTCGTATAAGGGGTGGTCATTCCCGCTGTATGGACCCCGCCCGATGAAAACACAGGAGGCCCCCATGGTCGCTAATGTCGTTCAGCTCACTGAAAGCAAGAAACAGATCCAGCAGCTCAATCGGGCCTTCGCTGAGCAGCGCCAGGCATTCCGAGCCAACCCAGCGCCTTCGCTGGCGGAGCGGCGGGAAAACCTCAAGCGGCTCAAGCGGGCCCTGATGGCCTATCAGGACGAACTCGGTGAGGCCATCAGCCGTGACTTTGGCGGCCGCTCCTTCGACGAAACACTGCTGGCCGAGCTGATGCCCTCGGTACAGAACGTCAATTATACCCTGAGCCACCTGAAACAGTGGATGAAGCCGAGCAAGCGCAAGGTTCACATGCTGTTCCAGCCGGCCAGCAATGAGGTTCATTACCAGCCGCTGGGCGTCGTGGGTATCATCGTACCCTGGAACTACCCCCTGTTTCTCACAGCCGGGCCTCTGACCGCTGCACTGGCCGCCGGCAACCGCGCCATGCTCAAGCTCTCAGAATACACACCGCAAACCAACGCGGTCATTGAGAAGATGCTCAGTGAGAACTTCCCGGCGGATCTGGTCACCATCGTCACTGGTGAGGCGGATGTGGCCCAGGCGTTTTCCGCCAAGCCCTTTGACCATCTGCTTTTCACCGGCTCCACCCCGATCGGACGCCACGTTATGCGCGCTGCGGCCGAGAACCTGACGCCGGTCACCCTGGAGCTGGGCGGCAAATCGCCAGCCATCATTTCCCAGGACGTTCCCATGAAGGATGCCGCAGAGCGGCTGGCCTTCGGCAAATGCATCAACGCCGGCCAGACCTGTGTGGCTCCGGATTATATACTCTGCCCCCGGGATCGGGTACAGAGCCTGGTGGATTCCTTCCGTTCGGCCGTGACCACCATGTACCCGACCATGAAGGACAACCCGGACTACACCAGCATCGTCACACCGCGGCACCACGCGCGCCTTGAGAGTCTGGTCAAGGATGCCCGTGACAAGGGCGCCGAGATCATTGAGATCAACCCGGGTAACGAGCACTTCGGGGAGGATACCCGCAAAATGCCCATCCGGCTGATCCTCAACCCCACCGAAGACATGCAGGTGCTGCACGAAGAGATCTTCGGGCCATTGCTGCCGGTACTCACCTACAGCGACATCAACGAGGCGCTGGAGTACATCAATGATCGGCCGCGGCCGCTGGCGCTCTACTACTTCGGCTATGACCGCCGCGCCCAGAAAGACGTTGAGGCGCACACCCACTCCGGCGGCATGTGCATCAACGACACCCTGGTCCACGTGGGACAGGATGATCTGCCTTTTGGCGGCGTTGGCGACTCCGGCATGGGCAACTACCATGGCAGGGAGGGCTTCGAGACCTTCTCCAATACCCGGGGCATCATGCGCAAGCAGAGGCTCAACAGTGGCAAGATCGTGCATGCTCCGCACGGCACTCTGCTGCATCGATTGATCTATCGGCTGTTTATTCGATAGACCAGGGCAGCGCCTCGAAAGCCACGCGAAACCACAACAACAGCGGGCAGGCCATGACAGACAAGGATACCCCCTCGTTCCCCGACCTGAACCGTCGGGGTTTTTTGCGTATGGGCGCAACTGCCGGCGTCGCGCTGGTCGGGATCAGCTCGCTTGCCGGCCTTACCGGCTGCTCGTCCCGACGCCCAGTGACCGATCCGGAGAGCGCGCTTGCCGATGCCCATCCGGACAGTGACTGGCGCTTTCTGAACGAGGAGGACCGCGTTCTGCTCGCGGCACTGATCCCGGCACTGCTTACCCCCATGCTGCCGGAGAACGGAGCCGAACGGGAGCAGGCCATCGCCCAAACCATCCAGGACATGGACACGGCGCTTTATTTCATGGGCCCACCCAATCAGGCCGAGTTCCGCCAGCTCTTCGACCTGCTGCATTTCACGCCCACGCGGTTGAGCGTGGCGCGCGTCACCTCCTCTTGGGAGAACGTGTCTCAGGAGCAGGCAGAAGCCTTTCTCCAGCGCTGGCGCAACAGCGGTTTCGCCATTTTCAACAATGCCTACCTGGGACTGGTCCAGGTCACCAATGCCGCCTGGTTCGGCAATCCGGACCACTACGCCCAGATGGGCTACCCCGGCATACCGGACTACCTTTACGAGGCACTGCCGCAGCTGCGTCAGTCCTGAACCAGACATCATTCACCGGCAGCGGGACAAAATCCATGGCACAGTTCAACCTCTATCAGGACGGCATCGCCAGCGGCTGGGCCGTAAGGGACGCCGCCACCTTTGAGCGTAATGAGGTGATTGAGGCGGACGTGGTGGTGATTGGCACTGGCGCCGGCGGCGGCACCACGGCACAGATACTGGCCGAGGCCGGCCTTGAGGTACTGCTGGTGGAGGAAGGGCGCCTCTATGACGACACCGACTTCAAGCTCAGCGAACAGCAGAGCTATCTGCGCCTGTACCAGGAAGCCATGGGCCGTATGACCGCCGATGGCAGCATCGCCATTCTGCAGGGCCGCTGTGTTGGTGGCTCAACCACCGTTAACTGGACCTCCAGTTTCCGAACCCCGGGTGAGACATTGAGCCACTGGCATGATCATCATGGCGTAAAAGACTGTGGCGCCGAGGATCTGGCCCCCTGGTTCGACCAGCGCGAGGAACAACTCAACGTCAAGCCCTGGACGGTCGCCCCTAATCGCAACAATGGTGTGCTGCATGACGGCTGTGAGGCCCTTGACTGGCACTGGGGCGTGATTCCCCGCAACGTCCGGGGCTGCTGGGATCTGGGCTACTGCGGCCTGGGCTGCCCCAACAACGCCAAACAGTCGACTCTGGTCACCAGCGTACCGGCATCACTGCGCAAGGGGGCCACTTTGATCCACAGCCTCCGGGCGGAACGGCTGCTGCACAACGGCGACTGGATCCAGCAGCTGGAGGCGACGGCTCTGGACAGCGAGGGTGTCAAACCCACAGGTCGGCGCGTGTTCATTTCCGCCAAGCACTTTGTGGTCGCCGCCAGCGCCATAGGCTCCCCGGGGTTGCTGTTGCGCTCGGAGACACCCGACCCCCACCAGCGTCTGGGCAAACGCACCTTCCTGCATCCGGTAAACGCGACTGTGGCACGCATGTCGGACCCGGTTGAGCCCTATTACGGGGCACCGCAGTCGGTCTACTCGGACGAGTTTCTCTGGCGTGACGGGGTGACGGGGCGCCCCGGCTACAAGCTGGAAGTGCCACCACTGCATCCGGTCATGGCCGCAGCCGTACTGCCTGATCACGGTGCGGCCATGGCGGAGCAGGCCGAACACTTTCCCCACACCCAGAGCGTGATCGCGCTGCTGCGCGATGGCTTTCACCCGGACAGCCCGGGCGGAACCGTCAGCCTGCGCGATGATGGCAGCCCGCAGCTTCACTACCCCATCAGCGACACGATCTGGGACGGCCTGCGCAACGCCTACCGCCACATGACCGAGCTGCAGTTCGCCGCCGGTGCGCGGCAGGTACGGGCCGTGCACATGGATGCCGGCTACTGGAGCAGCTGGGAGGAGGCCCGAAAGGCCATTGATGAGCTGCCCATGAAAGTGCACCGGGCGCGCCTTTTCACCGCCCACCAGATGGGCGGCTGCGCCATGGGCGAGGACGAGCGCCACAGCGTGGTCAACAGCTACGGCGAACATCACCAGCTGAGCAACCTCAGCATCCACGACGCTTCAATTTTTCCCACCAGTCTGGGTGTCAATCCGCAGCTGACCATTTATGCTATAGCAGCACGTAACAGCCAGCAGCTGGTGAAACGGCTGCAGCAGGCATGACTGGTCAGCATTTGAGGACGAGGACCCATGAATACCGCGATCTATCCCGGCACCTTCGACCCCATCACCAACGGTCACACGGATCTGATTTACCGCGCCGCACGGCTTTTTGACGAAGTTGTGGTCTCAATCGCGGCCAGCCCCAAGAAACGCCCGCTATTGCCTCTGGAGGAACGGGTACGGCTGTGCCAGGAGGTCCTGGCGGATCTGGACAACGTGCGCGTGGTGGGCTTCAGCAATCTGCTGGCGGATTTTGTCCGGGAGCAGGGGGGAAACATCATTCTGCGCGGACTGCGGGCAGCCTCGGACTTTGAATACGAGTTCCAGCTTGCGGACATGAACCGCCATCTCGCCCCGAACGTGGAGAGCATTTTCCTGACTCCGGCCAACCACCTGTCCTACATCTCCTCAACCCTGATCCGCGAAATTGCCAGCCTTGGTGGCCAGGTTGAGGATTTTGTTGATCCGGTGGTGGCCGAAAGCCTGCGCTATCACTTCGCCCAGACCCCTGAATAAAGATTGGGAGAGACCATGCGCCACACTGCCAGCCTGGCACTGAGCCTGTTTCTGATCGGCTGCGCCGGTACCGACACCGACACCCGTGAAGCCGCCGTCGCCTCGGCGCACCCGCTGGCCACAGAGGCCGGACTGGATGTACTGGAGTCGGGCGGCAACGCCTACGATGCGGCCGTGGCGACTGCAGCGGTGCTGGGTGTCGTGGAACCCTATGCCGCCGGCATGGGCGGCGGCGGCTTCTGGCTACTGCAGGATGACGATGGCGAGGCTGTGGTGATCGACGCCCGCGAAACCGCCCCCGGCGAGGCCAGCCCCGACATGTACCTGGACAGTAACGGCGAGCCGCTGCCTGACCGCCCCTCGCTCAATGGCGCCCTGGCCGCCGGCATTCCGGGGCAGCCCGCCGCGCTCGCCCACATTACCGAGCAATACGGCGCACTGAGTCTCAGTGACAACCTGGCGGACGCCATCCAGCACGCCCGTGAGGGCTTTCCTGTGGATGAGCGCTATCGCATGCTGGCTGGTTTTCGCGGCGACGTCATGCGTGATTACGCCACCACCCGGGACCTCTTCCTGAACGCGGACGGTGAGCCCCCGGAGGAAGGAACACTGATCCAGCAGCGAGCACTGGCCGAGACCATGGAGACACTGGCTGAGCAGGGCCATGATGGGTTCTACCGCGGCGAGGTGGCCGAGGCACTGCTGACTGACGTGGAGCAGGCCGAGGGCATCTGGACACTGGCCGATCTGCATGACTATGAGCTGATCGAGCGTGAGCCACGACAGGTCCAGTTCGGTGAGGCCACCATTGTGACCGCCCCGGCGCCGTCCTCCGGTGGCATCGCCCTGGCCCAGCTGTTCGGCATGCTGGAACACCACCCCGTGCCGGATGACGCCGAGCGCACCAAGCGCGTGCACCTGCTGTCTGAAATGATGCGACGGGCCTATCGCGACCGGGCGCTGCACCTCGGAGATCCGGATTTCACGGACATCCCGGTCGCCGAATTGCTCGACAGCGACTATCTGGCGGATCTGGCGGCAGGGATCGATCCGGAGGCGGCCACCCCCAGCAGCGAACTCTCCGGACCCGGCACGGACGGCACCCACACCACGCATCTGTCTGTGGTGGATGACGAGGGCAACGCGGTCTCCGCCACGCTGAGCATCAACTATCCCTTCGGCTCAGGCGTGACATCCGAAAACACTGGCATTGTGCTCAACAATGAAATGGATGATTTCAGCATCAAACCCGGGGAACCCAACGCCTGGGGGCTGATCGGTGGTGAAGCGAACAAGGTCGAGCCCGGCAAACGCCCCCTGTCGAGCATGAGCCCCTCCATTGTCAACACACCGGACGAACTCACGGTACTTGGCACACCGGGTGGCAGTCGAATCATCACCATGAATTTTCTGGGGATGTTGGATGCGCTGGACGGAACCTCCCCGGAGACCACCGTGGCGCGCTCGCGCTTCCATCATCAGTACGAGCCGGATGCCATAGAGCATGAGCCGGACACTTTTTCCGACGACGAAAAGTCACAGCTCAAGGCTCTGGGCCATGAACTCGAGGATGTTGGGCGCGAGTACGGCAACATGCAACTGATCCAGCGTCGGCACACGGGTGAGACCTCGGCTGCCGCCGATCCGCGTGGCGTTGGTGCTGCTGAAGTCCGCCAGCTGTCCGAGTAACTCGCAAAATCGCCCCACTCTGTTATCTTTCAGGATAAACAGACAACAGGCGAAACGGCCATGGCGGACATTGAAGACGAGGCCCCATCAAACACCAGGCAGCCGTTGATGAGCACCGGTCAGTGGGCTCTGTTCGGAGGGCTTCTGGTGGTGGTCATAATACTGTCCGCGGCACTGACTGTGACCCTGGTGACACCGTCCGTTGATCGGGATCGCGAAGGACGGAACCACCTGGTGGATCAGGTCTCGGCGCTGGAAGAGCGCATGGCGTTCTATGAGCGTGAACTGGAGAGTCTGGAGCAGTCCAAGCAGGAGCTTAAAGAGCAACAGCAGGCCGAACAGCAGGCCAGCATCCCACCAGCACTGCTTGACCGGCTGGTTGACCAGGAAGAGAGCCTGCGCGCCTTCATCGGGTCACTGCAGTCAGGCATGCAGGAGCTTGCCCACATGATTCAGGGCTCACGGGAGTGGCTGGAGCTCTACGAAGAACAGCTTGATCAAGTCCGGGCCCAGAGCGAGGAACGCCAGCAGGAACTCGAGGAAAGCCAACAGTAACCCCCGGCACCCTGGGCTGAGCCCTACAGCAGGGGTGGTAGCGCGATCAGCTCGCCATTGACGTCCATTTCCATTCCCTCCAGACGCACATCCAGCAGGTATTCGCCGCGGCTTTCATCCAACAGACCGTGCCGGTACAGACGCATCAGCCCCGAACGGGCCTGGGCCGGCATCAGCCACAGCATGTTGCGGTCAATCACCAGAGAGGCCTCGCCGTTGGCGTGGGTCAGCAGGCTCACCTGTTCATCGCGCTGATTCGCTGGCAGCTGCGGATAGTTCAGGTGCAGTGATCCCAGAACACGACCTTCCGGGAAACGCAGTTTCAGATCCGGGATGCGCAGATCACCACCATGGACCGACAGCTGCTGCAGATGGTCGGACAGGCGGCGATAGAGCGCCATTTCCTCAGGCGCATTGGCCCGATCACGCTCGGCCTGCAGCGCCCTGAGATCCAGCAGCGCATCCAGCACCCCGTCCAGACTGCTGGCATGGAAGCGGTCGATGCTGGCCTCGAAACGCTGCTCACCCAGGGACTCACCCCCGAGAACGAACGACTCCAGCGCCGTACTGAGCGAGGCGTCCAGATAGTCACCGTTCAGCCGGGACTCATTATCCAGATGCCAATCTTCCATAACCACCGGGTCATCGAGCAGCGGTTGAAGCTCGAACCGGCCAATGCGGGCACTGCCTTCGCCCTGCCACAGACGATCCAGCAGTGGCTCAAGTTTCTGCACCAGACTGACCTCTTCCACGATCAGCCGACTGTGGCCCACATCCACAGCCCCACCCGGCCAATTCAGGTCGAGGCTGTAACGCCCCCCGCGCTGGAATTCCAGTTTCATCCGCAACGGCGCCATTTCACCGGAGGAGCCCGCAAGCAGCGGCACTTCAATATCAGGCTCCCAGGCAAAGGCCGGCATACGCAACCGGGAACGCAACGCGCCATCAACGCCGGCATCCACACGCAAATCCGGCAGGCGATCATCAAACAGCAATCCGGCATAAGTCAGCGAGTCCCGATCCGGGCGGGTCACGGACTTCACTCCGGTCAGACCGTGTTCGACCCGGGTTTCCAGAATCAGTTGCTGATCCTGTGAGCCAGGCTCCCGCTCCGACCCACGCAGCGTCACCGCCGTTCTCGCATGGGCCGAGAGATAACCCCGCTCATAGGAAATCGGCTCAAGTGACACCCGCTCACTCAGGGCATCCAGATCTGTGACCGCCTGAGCAAAGTGCTCTTCTGCCATACGGCCAAACAGCCAGGGGGCTCCGGCTGAAACACCAATCAGCAGCACCAGCGCAAGCCAGGGAAAAACTCGTTTCAAGCGACCATCCTTCAGTTCTTGGCAGCCAGACGCTGCATCAGTGCCGTCTGCGAGGCAATGCGCTCCTCACCCTCGATGGCCTGGTTAAGCACATAGTCCCCATTGGCCTGCAACTCCCAGCTCTGGGCATTGTCTTTGAGATAGACTTCCAGATCGCGCCGCAGCCGTCGGGCCAGGCGCCGATCCTGTACCGGGAAACAGGTTTCCACACGGTTGTTGAGGTTACGCTCCATCCAGTCGGCACTGGAACAGTAGACCTCGGATTCACCGCCATTGGCAAACCAGTGGACCCGGCTGTGCTCGAGAAAACGCCCGATAATCGAGCACACACGGATGTTGTCAGACAGCCCCGGCACACCCGGGCGCAGGCAACAGATGCCACGCACGATCAGGTCCACCCTGACCCCGGCCTGGGAGGCTCGATACAGAGCCCGAATCACATCCGGTTCAGTCAACGCATTTATTTTGCTGATGACCCGTGCCGGGAGCCCGGCCTCGGCATTGGCCGTTTCACGCTCAATCATCTCCAGAAGGCGCTGGCGCAGTGTAAAGGGCGCGTGGAGCAGCTTCTTGATCTGCAGGGTCTTGCCCATGCCGGTCAGCTGCTGGAAGATCTTGTTGACGTCGTCACCCAGAGCGTCATCACAGGTCATGTAGCTGTAGTCGGTGTAGAGGCGCGCATTACCGGCGTGGTAGTTCCCTGTGCCCAGGTGCACGTAGCGCTTGAGCCGACCCTGCTCACGACGCACGATCATGATCATCTTGGCGTGGGTCTTGTACCCCACCACCCCATAGACCACGATCACACCGGCTTCCTGCAGGCGGCTGGCCAGCTCCAGGTTTTCCGCCTCATCAAAGCGTGCGCGCAACTCAATAACGGCGGTCACCTCCTTACCCCGACGGGCTGCATCCGCCAGCGCCTCCACCAGCTCGGAATCCGCCCCGCTGCGATAGAGCGTCTGGCGTATGGCCAGTACCTGGGGATCCTTGGCTGCCTCACGCAGCAGGTCCACGACCGGCGTAAAGCTCTCATAGGGATGCAGCAGCAACAGGTCTTTCTGGCGGATGGCATCAAAGATGCTCTCACGCCCTTTGAGGGTGCGCGGCAGACCGGGTGAGAGATCCGGGTATTTCAGGTCCGGGCGATTCACAAGATCCCCCAGCGCCATCAGGCGCGCCAGATTCACCGGGCCGTTGGCCCAGTAAAGCTCCCGCTCGGTCAGCCCGAACTGGCGCAGCAGAAACTCCACCAGCGGCATGGGGCAGTTATCGGCCACCTCCAGGCGTACCGCATCACCAAAGCGGCGACTGAGCAACTCACCACGCAGTGCCGAGGCCAGATCCTCCAGGTCATCCTCCAGCTCCAGATCGGCATTGCGGGTCAGCCGGAACTGGTAACAGCCCTTGATCTCCATGCCCGGAAACAGCTGATCCGCATGGGCGTGGATCATGGAGGAGAGAAACACCATGTTGTCCCCACTGTCACAGACCTCATCCGGCAGCCGGACCAGACGCGGCAGTGAGCGCGGTGCCGGCACAATGGCCATGCCAGTCTCGCGGCCAAAGGCGTCCTTGCCCTCCAGTTCCACAATGAAGTTGAGACTCTTGTTCACCAACCGTGGCAGAGGGTGGGAAGGGTCCAGGCCGATGGGGTTGACCACCGGCATGATCTCTTCCTGGAAATAACGCGCCACCCAGGCGGCCTGCTCGGCCGTCCACTCCCGCCGGCGCAGAAAATGGATATCCTCCTCACGCAGCGCCGGAATCAGCTCTTCGTTGAGGATGCGATACTGCTCGTCCACATAGCGGTGCGCCACTTCGCTGATCTCATTCAGCACCTGCTGTGGCCCTTTACCATCAGGACCCAGAACCTCACGCCCGTATTTGAGCTGCTGACGCAGACCGGCGACGCGGATTTCGAAAAACTCATCCATATTGCTGCTGAAAATACAGCAGAACTGCATCCGGTTGAGCAGCGGATGGCTGGTGTCACAGGCCTGCATCAGAACCCGGTAATTGAACTGCAGGTGGCTGAGCTCACGGTTGAAATAGTTCCCGTGCGCCTTCAGGTCCGGAACCGGGCTGCCAGGCTTCACCGCCGTATTCATCATCCACTCCCCGGAGTTGCTTTCCCGTCATGCTGCGCCAGCAGCGTGGCCGCCCGTTTTGCAAAATAGGTCAGGATGCCGTCGGCACCAGCCCGCTTGAAACCCAGCAGACTTTCCATCATCACCGCATCACCATCGAGCCAGCCCTTTTCAGCCGCCGCCATGTGCATGGCGTATTCACCGCTGACCTGATACGCAAAGGTGGGCACCCGGAGTTCGTGCTTAACGCGGTGCACCACGTCCAGATACGGCATGCCCGGCTTGACCATGACCATATCCGCTCCTTCCGCCAGATCCAGGCTGACCTCATGCAATGCCTCGTCGGTATTGCCGGGATCCATCTGATAGGTTTTCTTGTCAGCCTTGCCGAGATTACCCGCCGAACCCACCGCATCCCGGAAGGGCCCGTAATAGCTGGATGCGTACTTGGCGGAATAGGCCATGATGCGCGTATTCACAGCACCCGCCTCTTCCAGGGCCCGGCGTATGGCACCTATACGCCCATCCATCATGTCCGAAGGCGCCACCACATCCGCTCCCGCCTCAGCATGGGAAAGCGCCTGACGTACCAGCGCCTCGACGGTCTCATCGTTCAGTACGTAGCCCGACTCATCCACAATCCCGTCCTGGCCATGACTGGTGAACGGATCCAGAGCCACATCGGTGATCACTCCCAACTGCGGGACCTGCTCCTTGATCGCTCTGACCGCCTCCTGAGCCAGCCCACGAGGGTTCCAGGCTTCCGCTGCATCCAGGCTCTTGTGCTCCGCAGGTGTCACCGGAAAAAGCGCCAGCGCCGGTACACCCAGGTCCGCCACAGCCTGCGCCTCGGACACCAACAGGTCGATGCTCAGCCGCTCCACACCCGGCATCGAGGGAACAGCCTCACGCTGCCGCTGCCCCGGCAACACGAAAACAGGATAGATCAGATCATCCACACTGAGCCGGCTTTCACGCATCAGACGGCGGGAAAAGTCATCACGCCGATTGCGCCTGGGTCGTGTCAGAGGGAACGCTCGGTCAGAACCGCTCAAGGGAAAACCTCCCAAACCTTAATGTCATGGGTTATAAGTCTGAGCCCATTATGCCAGATTCGCCACTGGACAGGGCGTCACGCCAGACTGCCCCATAGGTGTGGCCCGATCGTTACGGTGGTGTAATTTTTCTGTGTCGGACCGGGCGAAAAAGCATAGAACAACTAGACTTCAGAATGTCGGGATAAGGTGGGCACCACCGCCTTGGCTCCGACGGCGGCATGCCACACCTCGGGCATGTGACTGCCAACCCTTGAACCACCTCCTCAGCCGGGCCCTGCCCGGCTTTTTTTTGCTTGCGGAACGGCGCCCAGAGCTTGACCCAAAAACTGAACAGTGGTTCACTTGTTAATATAACAGAGATGGGGACGCACCCACCTGAACCAGTGTCAGCACCATCAGAGTACCGCCTATGGCCTACCGTGAAACACCCCGAATGCGCGCTCGTAAGGCCGCAACCAGACAGACCATCCTGGAGTCGACCCAGGCGCTGGTTGCCGAAGGCGGCTTCGGCAATGCGGCGGTGGCCCGTGTTGCAGAGAGGGCGGAAGTCGCTATCGGCTCCGTTTACCGGCATTTTGACTCAAAAAGCGACCTTTTTGCCGAAGTTTTCCGAAATGCCACCGAGATAGAGGTTGACCGGGTCGGCGAAGCGCTCAAAAGCGATGGCTCTGCCGATGAGATTCTGGCGGAATCACTGCACGTGTTTGCGCGACGTGCCTTGCGTGCACCGACCATGGCCTGGGCGCTGATCGCCGAACCGGTGGACCCCCTGGTCGAGGCTGAGCGCCTGCGTTATCGCCAGGCCTATGCTGAACTGTTTGAACAGGCACTGAGGCGTGGCATGAAGGAGGGCGTTTTCGCAGTCCAGAACGCTCAACTCAGCAGTGCTGCATTGGTCGGCGCCATGGCCGAATCCCTGATTGGGCCACTCTCACCAGCAGCCGGGAATCTCACGGAGGACTCGGCCAATGAACTGATCGAAGCGAGCGTACGCTTCTGCATGAATGCCGTCCGCCCCTGAGGAGGGAGCACACCATGAGCGCCAGCAATCAACAAAAACAGCGTGCCTTTCTGGACCAGACCCACGACGTCTTCAACCAGCCACCGGCACTGGAGAACTACAACCTGTTCCATCAGGATCGTGCCCTGCAGGATGCCGTGAAACGCGAAGGCGCCAGCTGGGCGCTGGAGGAGCTGGGCGTCTATGGCGCCATCACAGGCCGCACCGATGTAATCGAGCTGGGTTTCCAGGCCAACGCCAACAAACCCGAACTGCACACCCACGACCGCTTCGGCTACCGCACCGATGAGGTGCGCTACCACCCGGCCTATCACCAGCTGATGACCATGGGGCTGGAGGCGGGCCTGCACAGCACGCCCTGGACCGATCCCAAACCCGGCGCCCATGTGGCCCGTGCCGCCAAATACTACATGCACAGCCAGGTGGAGGCAGCCCACTGCTGCCCGCTGACCATGACCTTCGCCGCCGTGCCCTCACTGCGCAAACAGCCGGATCTGGCCGAGAAATGGCTGCCCAAGATCCTCAACCGCCATTACGACGGGCGCAACGTACCCCACAGCGAGAAGCAGGCCGTGACCATCGGCATGGCCATGACCGAAAAACAGGGCGGCTCGGATGTGCGCGCCAACTCCACCAAAGCCTACCCGGTCGCTGAAGAGGGCCCGGGAAAGGCCTACGAGCTGGTCGGGCACAAGTGGTTTGTCTCCGCACCCATGTGCGATGCCTTTCTGGTGCTGGCGCAGTCCGGCAGCGGCCTGAGCTGCTTTCTGCTGCCGCGCTGGCGTCCGGACGGCAGCAAGAACCCCATGCAGATCCAGCGTCTGAAGAACA
>LKMJ01001016.1_pt1 | contig 23782 bp, 33 predicted proteins | sample 643391 | NCBI WGS metagenome assembly LKMJ01 (sample SAMN04112250, study PRJNA286221) | soda lake metagenome | biome: soda lake; feature: Kulunda Steppe; material: water; isolation source: sample PL-Br10 brine of Picturesque Lake | place: Russia: Kulunda steppe | collected 2010-07
AGCAGCAGCAGCAGCAGCAGCAGCAGCAGCACAGAATACATGCATTTACTGCATTTTCTAGCATGGGACCACTGTCCTGGCTGCACATGCCAGCCGTATTGGGGGTGTGCAACAGCCAGCACACACACACACATGCTCACCCTCCCCCCCTCCTCAAACACAAACACATCAGGGCTTGTTGTGCACCTGAAGAAGCCGTCCCTGCCTGTGCTTGCGCGGGGGGCAAGGCACCCAGCAGCCCTGCTCGCACAATGCACTGCGGCAGCAATCCGCTGGCAATGACCTCCGCCCCGCTGGATCGGCCGCCCGCGGCCCAGTCCATCAGCAGCGGCGTGGCGGGGCCAAACCACGTGCTGCGCGCTTCCGCTGCCAGACCAAGGCCCTGCGCACACAACGGCGCGGCCACAGCACGCCTGGGTCGACAGGCACATGCCAGTTCCCGCCTGTTGACTTTCACAGTGCCTGTAACTTGACACAGAGTTGTCACCAACCACCAGATGGAGGGTTTGCTACACCAACCAACAGATGGGGCTTTATTGCTAGCCGGTGTCAAAAGCAGACAGCCTTGAGCAAGCCATAATTCAGCTGTTGTGCCTTCACTCTAGACGCCTGCCCTCATGCTAGCTAGCACCGGCGAGCATGCACTGTGTCACTTCTACCTTCACAAAGGGCAATCAAATGGGGATTGCACAACATGTGCAGGCATTTTTGTACAGGAAAGTGTTGGCGGCGACTCAGCATCTTCATGCGTTGCTCACGGAGGGTCAAAAGAGCCTCCCCTGGCAAACCAAGCATGCGCACATCACGCATGCACGCGCACATGCAGCCGCGTGCGAGTACATGTGTCTGCAAGGGTGCATGGGCGCGCGCGCACAGACACACACGCACTCACGCACGCACACATGCATGCATGCACACTGACATGCACATACATGCTCACTCGCATATACAAATACAAGCATGTGCACACATGCATGCACGCACGCACGCACACTCTTGAGGAGCGCATTTGCTCGGCCCAAGCAAGGATCCCACCTGCTCCTCAGCCTGCTGCTCCAGGCCCATCGCTGCTGCCGCCGCGGCAGCAGTGGCTGACACAGGCGCTCCCGAAAGGGAGGTGGGGAACAGGCGCCGGCGCCCACCGGGCACTGTACCGCCGCCCCTCTGCTGCTGGGATAGCAAGGGGGGCTGCGGGCCCTGCAGCACCGCCAGTGAGTCAGCGGCGGTGGCGAGGAGCTGGGAGAGGAGGGTGGGGGCGGGGAGGGCAGCAGGGGCGGTGCCCAGCGCCAGCGCGTCCATGCGTGCGTCCGCCGCAGCACGCTGCATGTACAAGGGCAGGCAATGGCGACACAGCATGTCATGCAGGGGCACAGATGTTGGCTTGCAGCACGCCATGCTGCAAGCTCGAGCACTGCACATCTAACACACACAGGTACATGGCGCGCGTGCACACACACACACACACACACTCACACACACACACACATTCGCACACAGGCACTGGATCTTTGTGACCTTCCATTAGGAGCCATGGGTTCCTCAGGGCACAGACATTAGTGCGCTCATTCAAACAATCCCACCCAGAAGGAGGTGGCAATTCACTCCTGGATTGCCTACGATTACAGCCGAATACTTTTTACTCGTCAACAGGTGTGTGTCATGCATATTTTATCGCATTTTACGCATTGAAAAATTAGGCTAAAATTCGCGAATTGAAAATACCCGGTTTCAAGTGCGGGTTTAAATGCGGACTCTCCCCGCCGGCCTTTCCTTCGTTCCTGCTCATTTTCTCTTGGTGACCTTACTTAGCTTAAGCGAGTTAAGAGAAATAAGGAAGTTTTAGCAGTCTTTTTACTCTTCATCGCTGCTTCTGTCTGCATCACTGCCCTGGCGCTCCTCATCGTCGCTGAAGACTTCCCATGCTTGTGCATGAGGCCCCTGCTCCAGGGGCTGGGTGCGCTCAGCCGAGCGCAGGTTGCTGTACGGCCACACCGGCTTGCATGCGCGCGATGTGGTCAAGCGGTTCCGGCTGTCCCTGTGTACAAAGGAAAATCAACTTCAGATCTGCTCGCATTTGCTGCTGTACTCCTGTTGAGCTGGCGCTGCGCTGCTGCTGCTCCTGCTGCTGCCTTGTTCTGAGCATCAATGGCCCTCATCTCATTCAGGACAGGCTGCAGGACTGCCTTGTCTGCTGTGAACTTTGCTACCCCACAAGCTGGATTAATGTGCAGGAAGTGCTCCCTGATGCGGGATGCACCACCTACAAAGACATGCTTGCAGTACTTGCACTCCACCTTGTGCTGGTGCGCTTGTCTTTAAGCTCAATGACCCTGACATGATTCCACTCCTTCCCCTTCTCTCTAGGCATTTTGAATATACATGTGTACATGTAAGAACGTATAGGGTGGTTATAGGTAGCTGGGGGGGCAGTTGGGGACCCACAGGCCCTCCTCTACCCCCCCTGACCACTACCCTCAAAAATGACCCCTAAATGCGGACGCATTGACGTTAAATACGCGAATTGTTCGTATCATACGCGCATTGGTCTGGGCAAATGGACGCATGACCCAACCCTGCTTGTCAACATACGTCTCAAGTGCCCTTTCACTTCCACTACCCACCGACTTGAGTGAATACGCGGCCACCCTTGCATTAGCCAACCAACCTGGATCAGTTCACGGCCATCTTTGGGAGTCAGGGGTCTGGAGATCCGGCCCTTCCTCCGGCTGCTGCTGCCACGGCTGTGTCGCGCCTTCAGGCGCTGCCACGCCAGCGCAGCTTCTAGCGCACGCGCCTTCATACGCAGCCTGCAAGCGAGCGGGCAAGCAGGCACCTCAGCGGAAGGAGCGCGCAGGCAGGCACAGTTGGCTCGATGCCTGATGATTTGTGAACCCAGCCAGCTGCTCATAATATGCCCGGGTAAGCTTAGGGGTGCGCAACCCCCCTGACCAACAAAATGTTGTCTCACTGTGACCGATGGATTGTCAGCAGAGCAACCACGTGCATGCGCGAGCATGCACAACAGATATGAACACACACATGCATGCGTCAAAAACGTGCGGCCACAAACCACATGTGCCCTGCACACACTTCATTCCATGAAAATTAGGCAATCATGCTGAGCACCGATACCATCCAACAACATGACGCATCATTTGCGCTGCCAGGGATCTGGAGACTCGACGTGCAGATCGCCAACGGGTACGCAACACAAGTGTGCGCGCGCGCGCGCACACACACACACACACACACACACACACACACACACACACACACACACACACACACACATAAGCGCTCTCACCCTCGAGCGCCCAAAAGCTCCACCCACCCTAGGTTTAGCGCAAGCAGCGCGGCCTGCATCGAGCTGGCGCGCTTCCATGCCTCTGCGGACAGCACGGCCCCCTCCTGCTCAGGGGCTGCAAGCAGCTGGTGCACAAACGACTCCTGCTGCTGCTGCTGCTGCGCAGCATCCTGCTCTGCAGTGCTGCTGTTGCTGGGAGCGGCATCAGGGGTGGAGCTTGTGCCAGGGGCAGCGGGCAGCTTGGCGGCAGCGATGGGCGCGGGGGGAGACGGGCTCCAAGGCAGGTCCCCTTGTACCGCCACTGCCACCGCCGCATCCACCTGGGCAGCCACCTGCGTGCACGCCGACCACCAATTGCTTCACCCTTTTGCTGGCTGCACCCAAAGCACAGCAGGCTGCCGTGTTCAAGCAGGGGTAGCGGATCCTGCGGGCGGCAAAGCATGGGCGCCTTGCAGCCATGGCTCCTGCGGCCCCTGTGCCCAGGGGCACCCCTGAGGTGGCAGGCAGGCGAGGGGCTGCAAGCACGCTCAGAGCGCGCGCGCCTGGCGGGACGCACGCACCACGCTGTCGGTCCTTCCTGGCCGGGCTGATGCCCTCCACTGCTGCAGCCTGCTGTCGCCACGGCCCAGTGCCCTGGCCCGCGGCTATATATGCCCAATGGCATCCTTCCTTTTGGCCATGGCCCGCGGCTATATGCCCAATGGCATCCTTCCTTTTGGCCATGGCCTGCCGCCGCGGCCCACTGCTGCAGCCTGCCGCAATGCCCCACCAACCACAGCTCTACCACACGGAGGCCTGTTCACGTCAAGGAAACAGGGTCCCGCCCAAATTACTCTGTGCTGTTGCCTGGCCTTCATCATCACCTGGCCTCTGTAGTATTGACTCATTTGTTGTTGTCTGGCTTATGCTGTTGCCAAACTCAAGCCATAGCCCAGTCTGTGCAGTCTCAACCACGATCGCCACCTGCGCACACGCCCCGGCCCAGACGCACCTTCAGGAACTCCCTGCCCAGCTCCTGTGCAATGTCCGCGTACTCCCCGTCGCTGCTGCTGCTGCGCGCTGCCTCAGCCAGCATCTTCAGGTTGGCCTGCTCGTCCAGGGTCTTGGCGGCGGCTGCCAGCACCCGCAGGTGCGATGTGGGCGGGGGCACACGCAGCATACGTGGCGGCGCCGACGCCCTGCCCCCTGCGCCGCCGCCACTGCTGCTGCTGCTGGGGCCATCTAACGCTGCAGGCGAGCTTGTGGTTGGCTGGATGCCAGGGGCCGCCCCATCACTATTGGTTGATTCACTGCTGCCAGGGGGGGCAGCGGCCTGGGATGTGGACTGCTGCGCAAAGGAGAGGGGGATTGCGCTATTCAGGGCAAGCATTCATGGCGGCAGTGCACGCTGCCGGGACCGTCCGCGTCAAACAGAAGCAGCACAGCAGAGTCCGCAGTTGACGCCACCCAAGAGCGGCTACACTAGCCCCCAGGCAGGCAAGCAGGCAGGCCAAAAAGGGCATCACAAGGCACTCACCTGCTGCTGCTGCTGCTGTTGCTGCAGCAGGCCCTCTGCGTGCGCCATGAATGCGTCTGGGTCTGCCATGAACTGCCCGGGCTGCGCCTCCAGCGCGCGCACAGACAGCTCCACGCTCGTCTTGCCGCTGCGCGTCTGCTTGTTGATCACACGCGCCAGCACCTGCAGGAGCGCACGCAGCCCGCGCCAGTCAATGCGCCTGTTGGGCTCGCGGATGGCGCATGCGTGGCAAGGAGGGCAGCCCCAGCCGCGGGCGCGTGGGGGCGTGCCAGCGTGCTGGTTCCTTGTGCACCGGAACCTGCGGCCGCGACCCGCCACCAGCCAAGCAGGGTCCTACTGATCTGGCCGCCTGATGCGCTGCCCAGCCAAGCTGCACATTGCCTCTGGCACGGGAGAGGTCTCTAGCACAAGAGCGAGCTCTGCGCCATGTGGGCGTCCCTGGTGGGAGCGCCGCCGCTGCTTGCACACCGCATGGTCACGTACAGCACCGCATGGGTCGAGCAGGGGGTATCAAAGGCGCACGGATGCGCGGGCAGGCAGCGGCTGGGCAGGGGGGTGGCGAGAACAGGAGATGTTTCCACTCCCTTGCCCATCTGCTGCTCTCGCCGCGCAGGCGGGGCCATGGAAAGTACAGGCGGGTGCACAAGCACGCGCATAATCGTGGCCACGGCCACACAAGCAGGTGAGACATGGTTGGCAGAACGCGCCGGTTTTGCATGGCCAAGAGCTGGAGCGCGTGTTTGGCCAGACGCTGCCTCTGTTTGACCAGACATGCGAGCTGCATGGCCGAGTGCTAGAAGCTCTGGCCCCACCTGCGCGCCCACAGGCAGGAGCTCCGCCATGCGCTGCTGCTGCCCCTGCGCCGCCTTGGTCACCTGCAGGCGCAGCAAAAGCAGAGGCTGGCAGAGGATGTCTGGCGTTCAGTGAATGCCTCGCGTTTGCCGCGCCATCTGCAGGGCTTTTCTGCCTCGGCTTGGTGGCGCAGCTGGCTGACCCTAAAGCTAACTGAATATGGTGCGTCGGATGTCGCAGGTGGGGCGGGGAGCAGGACAGCGTCTCTGTGTTTTGTCATGGGAGTGCATCCACGCGAGAGCGACATCCCAGGTACCAGATCAGGGCAGCTGGAGGGACCCTGTCGCTGCGTGAGCATCTTGAGGGCGCAGACAGGGGCGGCTGGGCATGACTTGTTGCTGCGTGAATGCGCTTGCATCAGAAACAGAGCGGCACCTCAGGGTGCAGATTGGGGCGCCTGTGCACAAGCTGTGCTGTGTGTGGATGCACTGGCAACAGAGCAGCATCTCGGCCACAGTTGGGCCAAGGCAGGGAGAGCTGCCACGCCCCGTCTATTCCCCTGCCGTGTATTCCCCCGCCACGCCCCGTGTTGTTACCCTGCCTCAAGCCTCCCTGCTGTCCACACCAAAGCTCTGTAGCACCCAGCTGTATGTTCCCGACCTTAAACTCCCCTCTGCCTGCAGCACACTGAAACACCCACCTACCCCTTCCGCCCACATCCAGGCTCAGTAAACCCCAAAGGCCCATTGTAGTGCATTGAGGGGCACCCTTTTGGGAAGGGAAGCATGGGAAGGCTTTGGTTTGCACGCGGGCGAGCCGCACCGCAGGGGGCCTCCTATGCGTCCAGCAAGACCTCATTCAAGCTTGAGGGTCTTATTCAAGCCTATGAGCCCAGCAAAACCTCATGCAAGACACAGGCTGGGTCAAAGAGGGCTGCACCCAAGCGAGAGGGGCCGCGCAGGCTGTAGCAGCATGAGCGCGACTGCGGGAAGGCGGGAGCCCTCACTGCCCTTGAGGGCAGAGGGACCTCACCCCTTTGACAAAGACGGAGCTTCACTGTCCCTCAGGCTCTGCCACGCCGATCACTTCCAGGCGCAGCCCCAAGGCGCGCTGTGCGCTGCGTTGAGCGTTGCCTGCCTGCTGGGCGCGCCTTCCTCACGCACAGCGCAGGCAGGCGTGTGTTGCACCTCGGGCACTTGCACACCCACACCTCTGGCGGCGCGCGCACCTGGGTGATGTGCAGCATCATGTTCTTGCCGCGCCTGACCTCCACCAGCAGCAGCTCCGGGGACAGGTACTTGGCCACTTTGCCCCTGACAATGAAGCCCTCCGGCAGCTCCAGGTCAGCCTGCCGCAGCTGCTCCCTCTGCGCACGTGCACCAGACGTCACAGAGTGCCTCTGCATACGGTGCGGCGCGGCTGGGGGAGCAGTAGCGCGCACAGGTGGTTAACAGCACCACACGCGCGGAGCCAAGAAGATGGAAACCCGGCAGCGCAGTGTAGAAAGCAGGGCAGCATGTCATGAGTTTGACACAGCCAGGATGCGTACACCACAGAAGGCGCTGCAGGGGAGCTCGCCAACAAGAGCACACACATACACACAGCAACAGGGCTGCAAGCAGATGTCTGAGTACACCGCTTGCACCTTCTGTGCTGTTCGGATCAAGCTCACAGCCTTCTGGGCAGACGGCAGGGCTCCCTTGTTCTGGCAATGCCCTCTGTGGCTCCAAGGCCACCACTCTGTGTGCACTCGCACAATGAGACTCAAGATCCGGCGCGGCAGGCATGGCGGCCGCACGCGGCAGCCAGCCCTGAAGGGCTGATGTCATCATGCACCATGCTCAGGTCGTGGACCTGATCCTGGTGGGGCCTCTGACCACACACGCGGCAGAGCATGTCGGCCCACGCACCTGGTCGTACTCCGCCAAGAGCGCACGCGCCTGACGGACAGCCACTGCCGCGCGCGTGAGCTGCTGCTGCGCGTGCACATGCCGGGCAGAGGCGTTGAACTCGGGCAAGTCCCTGAGCACCGCACCCTCCTCAGCCTCCAGGTCACTGCGGGGGTAGGAGGGCGTGGACGGGCGTGTGTGTGCGCGCATGCAAGAGTGCATGCTGGTGCATGTGGGCATGGAGATATCAAGGTTTGGTGAGGGTCAGTTTTGGGTAAACCCTGTTTTATCCTCTTTGGCATCTGATGCGGAACATCTTTCCTTGGGGTCATGACTCATAACCAACTGCTGGGTCTTCACACAGAATGCCAGCCTTGTAAAAAAGGCTTAGCTTGTGTAATTGCACTATTTTGTTGGAGAAATTGAAGTGTCGAGAACCTGTTCGTAGCTTGATAAACTAGGCGGATTCTGAACCTTTGCATCAGTAGGAGTAAGGCACATGCACCTTCAAGGCTTTTGTGCAACTGCGCCTGCCCTAAGGTGCCATTGAGACAAGTTTGTGAACAAGGTGGTAAGGCAACACATGATGTCCTTTGGATAGAGCCCATTCAAGACGTACCTCGTAGACAACCAGACAAGAAGTTTGCTGGCCAGGTGGGCAGGCTGGGGCATCTGGATTCGCCTCACGTGGACCATGATCTGCGCATTCACGTGTTTGCAAGGCACATGCGCCCTCAAAATGCAAGCGTACACATGCCAGAGTTTGTGTGCATGCAACCAAGCATGCTTGCGCGGTGGACGTGAGGGGACTTGATTGTGCAAGCTCACCTCGGTGCCAGGAGTAAACTTCTCGCCCAGCTCCTCTACGCTCACGCGTTGGCTAGAAATCTGCGACAAGTGGCCACACACAGAAACAAGGTCGTCCTTTTCTGGTAAGGCTCCAGGGGTGCCACAGCCATGAAAACATGTTTACCCAGCCAACACCAATTGCATGCCATCCCGGGATACGGACAGACATACGGGCTCAGCCAAGGACACGGACCCGGACATACACGCACACAACACACGCGCACCATGTTCAGAGGGATGAGGCCGAAATTGTAAGGCTGGGCCGTGAGCTGCACCAAGAGGCCGTTCCTGACGGGCCCAGCAACAAGGCCGCGCAGAAGAGCTCCAGGCCGCAGCTCATGCACGCCGGGGAGTCTGCAGGATGCCCATGCGAGAAGGTGTGCTGATGATCATAAACATGTGTGCATATGCGTTACCGTCATGGACGCTGTGACACGGCATAAGAGATCCCCCTAAACACTATCTTTGAGTTACCACACGCAATGGTTTACCGCACACAATGGTTTACCATGACCAAAAGATCAGCTAGAGAAGGGATGGTGCAGATTCAAACAGACAGACCGACTTCATTTCTCCGCAGATGATTGCGGAAGTTGTGTTGATGGGCGTTCTTGCCCTGGTTCTGCTCTTTTCCCTTTATCCCTTTATAACCCTGCTTCACGTGGCACAGCAGCGTCCGCACATCAGCTGCAGCTGCAATGTCAGCTCAGTTCGGGCGCAATTTTTCATTCAGTAGGAGGGGGTAACATTCACCTCAGGCATACATAGCTGCCCACTTACCCCCTGCGCTTGCGTGCCATGCTGCTGTCCTCCAGCACCGGCTGGATGAAACGCTGCAGCTGCCGCTCGCCGCGCCATGTGCTGAAGGAGGTAGGCCTGCTGCTGCTGCTGCTGCTGCTGCTGCTGCTGGGCTCTGATACCTGCACCTCCTGCAGCCACTCCTCCGCCTCTGCAAACACAGCCTGCTTGTCCTCCAGGATAGATCCAGGCATGCTTTCCAACGCTGCGGTGGACAGACGGATGGGCTCGCGACCCCTAGCCTCGGAGCGCACCTGCGGTTAAGATGGAGGAGCTCTGAGTGACAGGGACATTCAATGCAAAGTAGATGCCAGGTATCCTCCCTCCCCAGGTTTCCACCCCACCGCTGACATGCAGCATGTAGCATGTGCACGCCATCCACGCGCTTGCACGCCCGGCTGGATGCCCGCACATCCCCTCTGTTCTTACACCGCCTCCACCCACCATCGCCAGTATCTCCTCTCCCACAGACAGGGGGGGCTGGGTGGCCCAGCCCCGGTAGTCCACCTGTGCCCGCTTGGTCACGCTCTCCCAAGGCAGCTTGGCCTTGGAGCCGTCCGTTAGCAGCACGGAAGCGGCGCCGGCGTGCAGAGCCTCCACGGTGCCCCTGACGATCATGCCCTTGCTGTATCTTTGCTCTTCTCCAGCTTCTACGGGCTGGGCCTGCAGCGGGGAGCCCTGCTGGCTGCTGGCAGACGGAGACACGGAAGGGTTTGGGGCATCCGTCAGGGCTGTCCTGACTGCGGTCCAAGGTAGGTTGCCTTTTTTATTGTGGTCCAAAGCATTGATGTAGTGATGGCGGGGCTGCTGTGCAGGGCAAGCTGGTGGCAGCAAAGGGTGGTGCACTTTACTGCTGCTGGTGGCAGCGCCCGTTAGCCTTGTGCCGGGCACTTGCCCGTGGCTGACAGCGTGCATATTGATTAAACTTTCTGCTGCTCGGGTCACGTAAACCTAAGCCGGGAGGGCGAGGATCATCGGGGTGATTCTCAACGAAAATCACATAAATTATGTAGAAAGAAAATGGCCAGTAGGGGTAGGCCTAAGAAGGCCGCTGCTCCGATCATCAGCAGCGCAAGCGAGCCGGCCAGCGCCTTCCACGAAAACGTGCGGGCGTTCCTTGAAAATGCGACGCGTGTGCCAGTGTCGGGAATCCAGGGCTGCAGCGCCTGGGTGCTTAGGCTGGTCGACCTTACTGCTGAGGGGGTGGGCCAGAACAGGAGCACAGAGGGCACACCCCCTTCCTTTTCCAGCAGCAGCAGCAGCAGCGTGCTGCTGCACATCTATGAAGAGCGTCTAGTGGAGGGCAGCAACTCTATATGTGACCAGTGCAGAAATATGGGTAAGGCAAAGGAAGGGTTCGCCCCTTGCACGATTTCTGACGCATCCGTGGGATGCAGGCTCGGGTGCTCCTGCCTGTGCATGTGTATCTGTGTGAAGTGGAAAACCTTAGTGCGCAGCAGGCGGGCGCACGCTCTCATGCACAGATAATGCCGCCCTGCTTGGCGTGCCTAACTCGCACACTGCAGCGCTGCTTGCGCAGCTTCACTCAGGCCGCCCCCTTCTGGCACGTGCAGGATGGCAAGATCACCCTGTAAGCAACTGCAAGTACCACTTCATCATCCCTGGGAAGGAGGTCTTGGCGGATCCCAAGCAGCTGCCCTCCTTGGTGCGTACAAGGTCCTATGTTTCTGCTCTCCCCCTGCATGGTATGCTGCAGACAGCGCTAATTCTGTTGGTCAAGGCACTCCAGCCATCCTTATAACTCTGGTTGTGTGGAAGCATATGCTCATTATTGTGCTCCCTTGGGCCCCCCACGCGTCTGTGCGTGCTAGTGCTGATGAGCCTTTCATAGAGACAGCAGGGTTGGGGAGCCCGTCAAGGCACTTGAGGTGCCTATGTTGCACACACAGAGTCACAAGGAAGGAGTGGTGAAAGCATGCTGCTTGGATGTCTGTGCCTTGTTTGCCGGTTGGCAGTGCCTGCGTTTGAAGAAAGCTGGAGTGAATGACTTGGGCAAGGAAATTCTTGCTACTCGATTCAAAGGGTGTAATCTATTAAATGTGATTTTGTAGCTGAGATAGGTTGTGTAGATGGTGCAAGGCAAAGCATACCTGCAGACTCTAGATCTATGTGAACCAATTACGATTTGCCTGGCCTTGGCATGCATCAGCCTCGCATGCAACCTGAGAACCCTCCTTCACCCCTGGAGGGACTCATCCTGAGACAATGGAAGGGAGACGTTGCGCCACGAGCGTTACAGTACACAAGACCTCTGCGCGCATGCAGTTCCTGCATTCTGTGATCCTCGCCAAACCATGTGCTGGCTGTACTTGGTGCGAGCCATCCATGCAGGGTGAGGCTTGCAAAGTGCACCACGATCAGCAGACGTCACATTATGTGAGCCACGTATATGCATCATGCCTGGATGGAAATGGGGAAAGCTGATCCAGGCCATGCACTGTGCATGTGCAGGTCGAGGCTGTGATTGCCAGGAAGGGTGCGCGCAGCCAGCCGGCCACTGTTGACCTTGCGCATCTGCTGGCCAAGCAGAGCGGCGATGATGACACCACCTACAATGCGCCCACCTCAGTGTACGACTCCCCCATGCACTACCTGCACGGCGTGCTGCACAAAAACGGATACGGCCACTTGGTGCGTTTGTGGGCAGGCGCGGTGGAGGCCTGCGTCTCTGGTTCTCCACCAGCCAGGGAACCAGGCTGCTGCACTCGGACAGCCGGCCACCAGGCCGCTCAGCTGCTAGATGCACCTATCCCTAAGGCATTTACCGTTGTGCATCAGTGCGATGCAAGCAGCGCCTGCCCCCCGCCAGGGAAAAAGGTGTGCACGACTGGTGTGCGCACCCCACTCTTTCCCTATTTTGTCAAGCCTGTTGAACACGAGTGCACTCCTGCTCACACAAACACACTCACACATGTACACGCTTATTTACGCACACAAACACACACATGTGCACACTTTTTCACTTGAACACACACACATGTGACGTGTGACATGTACACACGCACGTGCACACACACACACACACACACACACACACACACACACACACACACACACACACACACACGCACGCACACACGCACGCGCGCGCGTGCCGACCCAGGCACACATCACAATAATTGCGCAAAGCCCAGCATTTTTGTGTGCATGGGCGCAGCTCCGTATCAATGGCAAGGGCGGCGGCAGCGAGCGGATGACAGGGACTCAGCTCATGGGCATCTGGGACGGCCTGTGCACGCAGCTGCGCGCACGCGAGGTGTCAGTGGAAGATGTGTCTGCCAAGTCAGGCATGCTCCTGCGCATGCTGCACGCGGCGGCGCATGAGGTCACCTGGTGGGTGTGGGTGTAGCACGCGGCGGCGCGTGAGAGGTCTTCAGGTGTGGGCGTGGGTGCTGCATGCGCATGACAGCCGCTGCGGCAAAACTGCAATTGATATCATGCTCCCTTTAGGCAACATGCATGCGCGCCTGCGAGCACATACCCACGCACTACTACACACACACGCTGTCTTTGATTGGTTGAGCGCCTGGTGCTTATTCGTAGACACGTGAGGAAGGGTGTGCAGTATTTTGTGGTATTTGCGGGGTGCACTCAGGCCGGGGGGTGAGAAACATGTTTGATCCTGGTCCAGCAGCGCGAAAATGCTTTATGGCAACACCCTAGCTTCCTGGAGCGCATTCAATCTCTTTCATGGAAACTCCCTGGGCATAGTTGCTTGTGAATTATGGAGGAGCTGCGCGTATGTTCTCTAGTTGCTTTGGTTTGGAGGGAACGCAGGGCGCACCTTTTCCTTCAGCACTTTTGAAAAGGAGCATGGCTAGGGATGGGTAAATAGGATTAGGCAGACCCTCATCGAGGCTCTGTAGAGCCTCTTAAGAGCCTGTTTGAGTCTCTATAGAGCCTCTTTGACATTTTGATCATACCCTATTTACTCATCACTAAGCATGAGCGTTCGTAGGCTTGCACGCTTGCTGCGCGATGCGGGCTGCTCCCAGACCTCAAAATTTACCACTCCCTGAATCTACTGGCAATGTGATGCTCGAGCTCCGTTTCACAGTGCCAGGGCAGATCCAGGTTTGAGGACCAGCCAATGCATCATTTGGCATCCCCCGTGTCCACATCTGCTTGACCTCTGCTCACAAGCCCATCTTGTCAGCGGCACCCTTCTGCTCACAAGTGCCCCGCCTCCCTTTTAAAGCACGAGCCCTTCTGCAGGGGTGGCAAGTGAGACTGCACCCATGCCCCTCCATCCCCTCATCCCCTCGTACCCCAGAGCAAGGGGATCTCTGGACATGCGTGCCTCATAAGTACACCTAAACTCCGATGCCAATCGCTGCACAAGTGTGCACACGCACAATCCCCGCAAATCTTCTTGCTCCATCCAGTTGCCAAAGTGTCTGCGCTCATATGCCCTTCCTCTACACCTCAGGTACGGCAAGTGGGGGTACAAGTTTGGGCGCGGGGCCTTCAACATCAGCTCGGAGGAGTACGAGCAGGCGCTCAGGGAAGTCCGAGACGCGCCCTTGGCCGCGCTGGCGCACGATTTCAGTGGCACAGACGAGGTGCGCGGTCATGTTAACGCATGCGCATGCCTGTTTATTTGCCTGTCTTTCATGTGTGTGCCCGGCCGGGAATGGGCGTGCGTGTGCACATGCACATGTGTGCGCACGTGTGTGTTCTTGTGAGAGCGCATGCATTAGCGGACTTGTGTGTTAATGTTGTTTGCATGTGCGCATCTGTTGTGCGAGATTGGTTGCATGGAAATTTTGCGCGTTGGATCACTGGCTTTTCATCGAGCCACCTAGGCCCCCTCACCCAGGAAATTATAAGTGTTAAGCTACCGACCTTATGAGTTTCTTTACCCATGTATTGCGTGCCGCCCTGCAGGCTGTGATTCAGATCCTGGAGCGCTACGCTGCTGCCTCGGCAGGCGCTCCTGGGTCCAGTGCCCCTGCCCTTGAGCATGCAGCACGTGAGCGTGCAGGGCCTGAGGCAGCACTGTTGCTGCTGCCGCAGCAGGCCGGGGACGTGCAAGTGAGTGAGGCCAAGCAGGATGAGCGGCAGGGTGAGGCGCAGCAGCAGCAGCAGGAGGGCCAGGCAGGGGAGGGGCAGGCGCTTGGGATGGAGGTGGACGCCCCGCAGCAGCAGCAGCAGCAGCAGCAGCAAGCGGATGCCCCCCAAAAAGTGGAGGAACAGCAGGGGGTGCAGGAGCAACTGCCAGCGCGTCCCGCACAGCAGGGCCAGCTCGTGCTGCGCGCGCGCGAGCCTGCGCAGCTGCAGCCCGCGCTGCCCCAGGCCGAGAGGCTGGGTGAGGTGCTGCGCCGCATGCTGCAGCTTGTTTCCCGTGCGGGCCGGCTCGGGCGGCCCACGCCCCCAGCCGGCCCAGTCACCCCAGCTGCTGCTCCTGCAGCTGCCGCGTCTGCCCTTGCTTCTGGCCCGGCGCCCGCCGCCCCTGCAGCTGCCGCGGTCCCAGCCGAGAGGACTTTGTCAGCCCTGCCGCTGCCGTGCCTTCCAGGCTGGGGCGTACTGCCGCTGGACGCCAGGTCCAGCCCCGGCGCCCTGGGCGATGTACACATGGAGGACAAGCGCAATGGCAGCGCTGCTCTCCCATCCGCGCCGCTCGCCGCGCCCCCCCACACCGCGCGCCGCGCCCTAGTGGCGGCGTCGGAGGGCGACGCCGCGCGCGAGGGCGGGGCAGGCGCTGGCGGGGGCAGGGCCGCCGGCAGGTTGCACCGCAGCTCTGTCGGCACGCCACTGCTGTCAGGGCAGCATCAGCAGCCGGACGCGCAGGGGGTGGTGGAATGCCTGTCTCCGCTTTCACGCAGGACGGCGTCGGGGCGGGTGCTGCACCCTGTGGTGGTGCGGGACCTGGGCGAGGTGCGGCAACGCCAGGAAGCCCAAAGGGACAGCAAGGTAGGGGCGTGTGGTGTGCAGGCGGCGCGCCCGGGCAAGGGGCCAGCCAAGGTAAAGCAAGCCAGCGGCCCGTGCGAGAACTGCGGCACGCCCACAACCTCGGTGTGGCGCGTCGACCGCGTCACCGGGAAGGTGCGCTGCAACGCTTGCGGCCAGTACTGGAACACTCACGGCTATGAGCGTAACATGGAGCGGCTGCAAGAGGCGGCGCTGAAAAGGGCCGGCGGCGGTGGGTTCCATGCCGCAAAGGCGCGCAAGCAATCACGCCCCCCGCACACGTTGCCCCCCGCAGCGGCAGGGGCGGGTGCTGCTGCGCTGGAGGCTGGGGCTGAGGAGGAGCAGCAGGGGGAGCAGCAGCTCGCCGGGGTAGCTTTGGCAGCGCCCACACAGGGCTGCAAGCGTGCGCGGGCCACGTGGGACGCGTCCCGCTCGCCGGGAGAGCAGCCGCCGCTTGCTGAGGAGGTGGCTGCCGCCGGCGTGGCACTGGGTGGGAGGAGACCCGTGTCACCTCAGGAGGAAGAGGAGGAGGCACAGGTGGGCGAGCGGGGAGGCACAGCGCAGGAGTTCCCTCGGGGAGCGCTGAAGGCAGAGGAGGGGCTACCTCTGCAGCAGCAGCAGTGGCGGCAGCAGCAAGATGGGGCGTGGGGAGAGCGTGCAGAGCAGCAGCCGGAGCTGGAGGCAGTGGCTGGGGAGGGGATGCTGCGTGTGCAGCCGCAGCCGCCGCCACCGCCGCCACCGCCGCAGCAGCCGGCTGGGGGGCAGCAGGGCGGTGAGCACGGAGGTGCAGGGGCTTTGGGTGAGGGCCAGAGGTACGCAGGCGGAGGTGTGAGCAATGAAGCAAGTCCAGTGGCTGAGGCGTGGGGGGATGGGGCGGCGCGCGAGCAGCTGCCTTTTGGCGCGCCAAACAGCGCCAGGGGCCAGAAGCGGCCGCGAGAGATGAGCGAAGAGGTGGCGGCGCAACGAGAGCAGGACATGAAACAGGGGTGGCAGCAGCAGCAGCAGCAGCAGCTACCGCAGGCGCAGCAGGAGCAGCTCAAGCAGGAGCTGGAGCTGGAGCCGGAGCAGCAGCGGCCACAGCTGCTGGAGGAGCAGCAGGGCGAGGAGCCTGCGCCCATAGAGGGTGAGCCGTCGCTGCCGCCGCTGCTGCAGCAGCTTCCCCTGGCGCAGCTGCAGCAGCAACAACCCGAGGAACCTGCGTTCCATGGCCCGCTGATGGAGCAGCAAGTGCAGCCACAGGAGCCTGTGCCTGTGGGCCTGCAGAATCAGCAGGAACAACAGCAGCAGCGGTTGCAGCATGAGCAGCCCATGCCCCAGGACCAGCAGCTGTTTGCAGGATGGGAGCCCCGCCACATAGTGCCCCCTGCGTCCCCCAATTTCCACGAGGAGGCGGTGGAGGGGACTCAGCAGCAGCAGCAGCAGCAGCAGCAACACAGTGCAGCCGCCCTAAGTGGCACGTCCTCCCCCGCCCCCTGCCCAGCGACTCAGCTGCTGCAAGAGTACGTGTACGTGCCGCGGCCGCTGCTGCCCTCAGACGGCAGCAGCCTTGGGGGCAGCCTCCCGGGCAGCAGCGGGGCAGCAGAGGTGGTGGGGGACGTGCCCCCTGGCTACGTGCCCCGCCCGTTGCTACCCTCCCCCCAGAAGGAGTCAGGGGACTTGCCCCAGGACGAGCTGCCGCCGCCACCTTCCTCACCTGGCAAAGCAGCGGCTGCACCGCAGGCCGAGGTCCCGGTGAGCTCCCGGCACTTCACGGGGCCCGCGCCGTCGTCATTGCACCCAGCTCCGCAGCTACAGCCGCCTCCGCATGAGGGGGCCGCTAAGTCGCTGCATGCGGCACAGCCGCTGCTGTCACACATGGTCCTCCACCCGCCTGCAGACCCCCGGCCAGCCTTTCCACCACTGCAGCCGCCGCCGTCGCTGCCCACGCAGCTGTGCGTATCTGAGGTTGGGCAAGCCCCTACCACAAGAGCCCAGGAGCCGTGCACGGCTCCAGCTGCTGCGCATGCTGCCAGCACGGCGGCTGCTGCTGCTGCTGCTGCTGCTGCTGCTGCTGCTGCTGCTGACCTCACAGCTCGACCATCCCCACCCCCACCCCACTCCCCACATCACGCTCAATCTGACCAAGAAGCACAAACAGCGTCCGGATTATTGCCTGGGCCTGCCTCTCCCCCGCACCTGCCACCACCGCCTCTGCTGCCGCGCACTGAGGCACTTAATCAGGCAGGCCCTGAGCAGCAGGTGCCTCCACACCTTGCAGACGCACGCGCCCCCAGCAGCCAGCAGCCACACACCGCACACCCGCCCCCCCTCAGCCACCCGCCAGGTCCTCTGCCAGTGCTGCACCCGCAACTCAACCTGCCTCCTGCTCCGCATCAGCCTCAAGATGTGCATACCGACCAGCCTCCTGAGCTACCGCTGCCGCCGGCGCAGCAGCTCCTGCATACTCTTAAGCAGGGTGGAGAGCGAGCCCAGGAGCAGCAGCAGGAGCAGGAGCAGGAGCAGCAGCAGGAGCTGCAGCAGCAGCAGCAGCAGCAGCAGCAGGAGTCTGCCCTAGCCACCTCGCCACAGCACGCACCCGCATTCCCTGCACCCACAGACCTGGCAAATGGGGCAACACAGCAGGGCCTTGCAGCAGCAGCAGCAGCAGCAGCAGCAGCGGCAGCGGTAGCAACTGCAGGACCTGAGGCACCCGTAGCAGCAGCGGCAGCAGCTGAGCCGCACGCCCACCCAGCTCCGCAGGCCGGTTCGCCGAACACTGACCAGGTGGACGCTGCCCATGATGCGAGCGCCAGCAGGCTGGCTGCTGCAAAGGGTCCCGCGGCAGCCGGCCCTGCAGCTGGGCAGGGCGCCAGCGGTGCAGCAGACGGTTCTGCAGCTGGGCAGGGAAGCAATGGTGCCGCGTGCATGGCGCCGTCCCTGCCGCTGCGACCTGCGGGCAGGGTGGTCGCTGCCGCTGCATCGGCCGCGGCAGCCACATCGCAGCGGGTGGGGGTGGTAGCTGCGTCCAAGGGGCGGGCCAGGCAGCGGGGCAAGGGACAGCAGCAGCAGCAGCAGCATCAACAGGAGCAGCCGCAGGCGAAAGAGTTGCAGCCAGTTGGGCCACAAGCAGAGGAGCAGCAGCACCACCACCACCAGCACCAGCAACAACATGAGCATGACGCCCTGCTGTCGGCACCCCGCCCGCTGCAGCAGCAGGAGCAGCAGCTGCAGCAGATCACTGAGCAACCGCAGCGGCCCCAGCAGGGCGAGCCTGCTGCGGGGGATGGCGAAAAGCAGAGGCTGGGGGAGGCAGGCGCCCAGGCAGGCCTGAGCGGCACGCAGCCGCGTAGGGCCGCGCCCCCAAAGAAGCCTCGTGCGCCTGCCAAGGGCGCCCAGGCGGCAGCTGCAGCAGCGGCAGCGGATGTTGCGGAGGCTGCAGGCAGTGCCGTGCAGCAGGCTGGTGTGCATACAAGTGTGCAGGATGGGCAGCAAGGGGGGACAGCAGCAGCGGGTGGCCTGGATGCAGATGCCGCCACCCGCCTAGCAGGCGGCGCCCAAGCAGCGTCCAGAGCAAGAAGCAGGCAGCAGCAGGCCAAGGCAAAGGATAGCAGGGGCGCCGTCGGCAGTGCAGGAGGTGCAAGCAATTGGAGGGGGGTTGCTGAGGCTGAAGTCAAGGCCACGGCCGCCCTTGCAGCGCAGCAGATGCCGATGGAGGGGGCAGCAAAGGCGAGCGGCAAACCGAGTGCAGACAGCAAGCCGAGCTCAGCTATCAGGGGCCTTTGCAAGCCTGTGAGCAAGCAGCAGGAGCAGGCGCTGGAGGAGGAGCTGCGGCAGCAGGGGCCGCCGGGCAGCCTGCCTCACCTTGTTTTGCCCAACGAGCTGGGCGTGCGTCCATTCAGCAGGGAGCGCCAGGAGCGCTGCATGCAGCAGCTGCAGGCAACATTGCAGGTGCGCGGGCGGGCGCCCTGCGCAGCTGCGGAGCGACACGCTGCCGATCAAGCGTGCACTTGTGCCTGGGTGAAGTGCACTTGCGCAAGCGCAAGCACGGCAGCGCGTGGTGACCGTGCCACAAGTCGCTTGTGCTGAGGTTGGCGTTGCGCGGGCGCTTTGGAGAAAAAGGACAGGAGCGTTTGTGCACATGCTCATTGGGATAGGGGCAGAGGTGACTGTTTTGGCCAAGGAGAGCACAAGGGGGTAGGAGCAGGTGCTGCCCATACGGGAGCGTTGGCAGAGGAGTGTTTCCTTACAGTTGCGCTCAAGGGTGGGCCCGCTATGAAAGCATGTTTGGTGGAGTAAGTTGTGCAGGATTCTCATGGTGAAGTCACCAACTGCGTTTTAACAAATTGGCCAGCTGTTGATGTGGTTTGGGTGGTCATCTGCCTAGACATGGTACGTGTGTGAGCATCACTCAAGCAGAGTATGGAGCAAATTCCTGAGAGTGCCCTGCAAGCAACATTGAAGGGGCAGCACCAAGCCCTTAAAAGGGGTTTGTTAAGCAGAAATCCAGGCATGCGCACACAGTGGCTGGCTTGGTCGAGAGGCTAGTTCTTGGCTGCAGGATCAGGCCCTTCCCACGCAAGTGCCATACGGTCGAGCCTGCAAAACAGCCTAGACCGGGATTGCCAGCACAGAGATGTGTGCGTGGGCTTGTGTGCGTGTGTGTTTGGCGCGCGCAGGACATGCCAGAGGGCCAGTGGCTGCACCGCCAGGCTTGGCAGACGGCGGTGGTCGAGCACGGCATTAGAGACAAGTCCATAAGCAGCTTGATCATGACGCGGCTGCCTGGCACGGTGGTCGGCGACTTTGCGGTGTACAGGTGTGGCACGGTGGTCGAGCACGGCATTAGAGACAAGTCCATCAGCAGCTTGATCTAAATGCGGCTGCCTGGCACAGTGGTCGGCAATTTTGCGGTGTACAGGTGTGGCGGTGCACAGGTGTGGCAATGCACAGGTGTGGAAGCCGCTCCCAGGAGCAGGGCCCTTGCCAGAGAGCGCAGCGTGCCCTTGCGCATCATGTGTCAACTAAGATACGCCAACTTGGGGATTGGGCCTTTTTTACGAGGATGCAGGCCTGCTTGTTGTTGCGTCTCTGCTTCGGCTTTAACGAGGGTGCTGGTGCGCCTTGCTTGCGGGCACGGGTGCTTGGCAGCTTAGCGGTGTATGTTGTGGAGGGCCATTCCCAGGGGCGACTGTCCTGGGAGGCCGGACCATAGAATTGCTGGGCTGCAATGAAAGCACGCGCCAGGTGCTGGTGTGCTCTAGGCAAAGCAAGAGTGTGAGGCTGGCTGATCGTGTGTTTGTGCCGGGGTGCAGGGGCACATGAGGGTGTTGTGGTGCTAGTAAGTGGTGTGCGTGCAACCCACATTGTCAGGTTGCTGATGGGTGTGCCTGCTGTGTGAGCACGCAAAATGCATTGTGTTGTGTTGTGGAGGGAAACGCTTGTGTTGCTGTTGTGAAGTGTGTTGTAATGTTGTGTTTCGCGCATTAACTAAAAACACTACGTATCCCTCTGACGTGGGCTGATTTATCTAATATTTCAAGACCTTATCCCTTTTTGAGGTCCATGCAACAACATCAGATCAGACTGTGTGCTGTTTTACTTTTTTGAGGACCAATCAAGTCAGTGAGGACAATTGTTGTCTCTGCTGGGAATCAATTGCAGCAAGAAAGCAGGAACATTTTTCAGGCCTCCGTGTTGCATGTGTGTGTGAGTTTGCATGGATGAGTTGTATGCATGATTGAGTCACAAAGGGGGCGCGCAGTGATGATGCGCTTGACCATGAATCATCTGTGCGTGCATGTGTGGGCTGCCGTACCCAGCAAGTCTCCATCACTGCTCTCTCTCTCTCTCTCTCTCTCTCACACACACACATACACACACGCACATACACACTCTTCTCCGGTAGTCATTAGGGGAATGGGTGTGTGCAGCTGCAGTGCTGTCCAATTCTGCAGCCTCTCCCCTCAGGTCGTTCCTATCGTGCGCGCAGGTGTGGCAAACTCAGCCAGATGTGCATGTGGCAAACTCAGCCGGATGTACATGTGCGCGCAGGTGTGGCAAACTCAGCCAGATGTACATGAAGGCGGTCCGCGTCAATGGGGGCGCTGGCCCCTCTGAAACCGCACAAGCAGCAGCGGCGGCACCTGCCCCAGCCCCCGAGGGAGAGGTGGCGCTGAAGGAAGAGGCCGCCCCGGAACAAACGGCGGCCCCGCGTCTTAAGCCAGCAGCGGCGCCAAAGGCCCGCCAGAGGGGCACCGCTGCGGCCAAGAGAGCCGCCGCTGCCGGTTCTGGTAGCACAGGAGAGGTTACGTTGGAGGCCGCACTGCCAGCTGCAGGAGTGGTGGTTGGAGAGGGCGCTGCAGTGCGTGGGGGGGACCCAGCGCCGGGGATGGAGGCAGGGGAGAGCGTGCAGGGGGCAGAGGGTGCTGAGGATGCAGCTGCGGCATTGGTGGGGGCAGCAGCGGTGGGGGCAGCAGGCACTGCTGCAGGGGAGGCGGGGTCCCTCACCACTGCCACCCTGCCGGAACCTGCAAGCGAGGCGGTCCCTGGGGTGCAGGCCGAGAGCAGCTGTGGCGGGCTCGAGGTGAAAGTCGAAGCAGGGGGGGCGCTGCCGGCGCAGGCAAGCCAGCGGCAGGCGGTGCGCGCTAAGCCTGAGCCGCGGCGGGGTTGGCGGTCCAGCGCGCGCGTCAGGCACGGGGCAGGAGATCCTGGGGACTCGGAGTCGGCGGCAATTGCCGCAGTGGCTGCAATGGGTGGGTGTGCCTGTGTGGGCGCTCGTGCGTGTGTATGAGAATGTGCGTGTTTGTGTGCATGCGTGCGTGCCTGAGTACGTGTGTATGTGCGTCAAAAGGAGATGCTAATGCGAGAGATGCTCAGACGACTGAGGTTTGAGCAGCGACTCATTGGGGCCATAGCTGGAACAGCAATTGTTCACCCGTGGTTTGTGGCTGGCCTCGTACTTTTTGGCAGCATCAGCTGGACGTGCTTTGCCCTTGTCTGGTGCTGACAGCCTTGTGCAGCCCAGCAGATGCTTTTGCGCACGTGTGCTTGGGCTCAACACGCAAGCCGTGATGCATCACCATCACGCACCTTCCCTGCTTCACCACTGCCTGTTCCGTGCGCGTGCAGCTGAGCGCGAAGCTCAAGAAGCCTCAGCGGCCACCGCGTCGGTGCTTCCATTAGAATCTGCCCACGCACCCGGCGCCCTGTGCGCCCCCCCGCCGGATCTGGCGCCTGCCCCCTCACCAGGCCCGCCCGCAGCCCCAGCAGAGGCAGGGGCAGCAGGGGCAGGGCCCAGCTCCTCTACCCATGCAGACACAAAGCTGGAGGCTGAGGCTGCCGCGCCTGGGGGACTGGATGAGCCATTCCCGGCAGGGTGTTTGTCAGCAAGAGCGGCGGGCGCTGCAGCGGCTTCTGCTGATCCCAGGCCATCCCAGCGGAAGGGAGGGAGCAGGTCCAGGGCAAAGGGGGGCAGCGCCAGGGCCAGGCCCGCGGAGTCAGCCGCCACAGCAGCGCAGATGGCAACAGGGGCGGCAGGAGACGGTGCCGCAGCAACAGGCCTGAATGCGGCTGTGGGCCCAAATGACGCAGCTGCAGCAGCAGCAGCAGCAGCAGCAGCAGCAGCAGCAGCAGCTGCTGCTTCAGCTGGTGCAGTTGAAGGCGATGTGATGGTGGTTGGCAGCACGGAAGGGGCCAAGGCACCGGCGAGCGCTCTTGGGCCACCTGCCTGTGATACAGGTGCTGGGGAGGGGCCCTCAGCAGCAGCGCCCGCAGCAGCAGAGGCGGCGGAAGCACCTGCAGCAGCAGCGCCGGCAGCAGCAGGACCAGCAGCGGTAGCCGCGGAGTTGGCAGGGGCACCAGCCCCGGGCGCCGGCAGGAGAAGTGCAGGCCAGGGGTCAAGCAGATCACGCAAGCTGATGGCACGGAGCCAGAAGCCTGAGCAAGTGCTTGCGGCCGCTGCAGGCCACCAGCAGCCCTCGCCCGCGCCGCCTCCACCACAGGGGAGCGATCTCCAGCTGCAGCAGGGAGCGGAAGCTCCCTTGCCGGCTGGGCAAACCACTCCTGCGTCGGCGGATGGTGGCGCGGCGGGCGCGAAAGCTGAGGCGTCCGGGGGTGCGCGTGCTCCAGGTGCTTCCAGCGCCGCTGCAGCAACGGGTGTGCCCGAGGCGGCGCTACTGCATGCAAGCACTGGGGTGGGCCCGCCAGCTGCAGAGGCTGCGGCAGCCCCGCTCGAGGCGAGTGCAGGTCTGGCAGCAGGCAGCGCGGAAGGTGCAGCTGCGCGCGAGTCGGAGGAGGGGACAGGCACCGGCGCAGCTGCTGCTAGGCATGCAGGTGGCCCAGGTGCTGGGGCATGTGCAGGTGCAGGTGCAGGTGCTGGTGGAGTTGCCGCGTCCAGCAGGGGGCAAGTTGCCCAGGAAGGTTCTGCCGAGGGAACGGTGCTCGGTCAGGCAGCAGGAGAAGCAGGAGCAGCCGGGGCGCAAGAAGGCACACGGCAGCAGCTGGTGCCCCCCCCCGTTCCGGAGTCCCAGCCGCCCCCCGCAGCGCAGCAGCCCTGGCCTCCTGCCTTTGTCCTCCCGGCCCGCAACCCCAAGTCCCGTGTGAGCAAGCGGGAGCTGCAGCGGCTGAACGTGCATGAGGTACTCGGGCTGTGTGCGCGTGCATGCTGGCACGTGTGTGTATATGTGTGCGTGTGGGTGTGGGGATGTGTGCGGATGGGGGTGGGTG
>LKMJ01001017.1_pt1 | contig 23778 bp, 26 predicted proteins | sample 643391 | NCBI WGS metagenome assembly LKMJ01 (sample SAMN04112250, study PRJNA286221) | soda lake metagenome | biome: soda lake; feature: Kulunda Steppe; material: water; isolation source: sample PL-Br10 brine of Picturesque Lake | place: Russia: Kulunda steppe | collected 2010-07
CAGAACAAACAGCAAGAATCCGAAAACAAATCCCCAGTCGCCTGGGAATCCAATTGCATTCTCGATAATCGCAAGAAGTACAAAACCCAATATACCTGCTGAAATGGCAGCACCGATTACTTTATTCTCTTTTGACACCATGGCCTAAAATAATACTCTGAACGGATAAGGATACAGGATTTCGAGGTGTGGTGAAAACAGGGTTACCTGAGTTAATTGGTAATACTATCTATCAGCTATCGGTGTCGCTCACAATTGCAGGCTCTCCTCCGTTCCGCTGTGCCGAGTGGGCACGCACCCAGAGTTCGCCAATTCGTGAGAGTCGGGTTCGATATGATTTTCCATGAGCCTCCTGCTCGATATATCCCTTCCCACCAGGGCCGAGTCTATCTACGTTGTATATAACTTTTGAGCGAAACGAGTCGGTATACTCTTCTCCCATATCGCGGGCGAGCTGCTGGGCCAGTTCCGAGACGGACTCGAACTCTTCGTGTTCACCGAGGGTAAATAGAATCACTTTCTCGAATGGTTTTACATTCGAAAAGGAGGCAACGGGCAGTTCGACGATATGGCTGCCATTTATTTCCTTTGCACCTATCGTCGTCCCCCGCTCGTCGAATTCCGAGAGCAAGTTTCGTGCATGTTCGAGTCTGTCCGAAATCTCAGCGGCCAGCGCGTCATCAACGCTTTCGGCCGCTTCGATACGTTCGAGCAACGCAATCTGTGAGCGCACTTCCTCGGCCAACTCCGTCTCCAGATACTTCTCTGGGACTGTATAATACGTGTGAATCCGGTCACGGTCCCCTTCTCGCTCGACCATAATCGAGTGTGCTGCCGTGGCGAACGCAAAGGAGACCGTTCGGGGCATTGCTGAGATATTGACCCATACTTCGGCACCGTCGCGGTCGAGTTCGGTATTAATCAGTGAGAACGCCCGTTCGAAGGCACTATCGTAGTCGTAGACATCTTCGATGAGATACTGTTCCGTCTCTGCCCCGAGCAGATTATGAAAATCCTGCTCTAATTTCTCAGCAAGTCGCTGTGAGTACTCGACGTTTGCCTCGCTCCCAACTTCCCCCTGTAACAAAATAACCCGGTCCACACCCATTTGCTCGCGGACCATCGGCGCGATAACCCGGTCGTAATCGAATCCAACCGGAACGATATGAGTCTGCATATCAGCTAGTGAGTGACTGGGAAATTTATTGTTTCGCTCCTGATTCCGGGCGTCTCAAGCGACTGTCTCTGGTTCTGGTCGCTACCTATTTACCCCGCGATACCCTATCTGTGGGTGACCATGAGCACACTCATGGGACAATTCACATCATCGCCTCTCACGAGGCAGTTCACCTATGCAACATACAGCGAAGTATCTCATTCACGCGGACGTCAGGACCAGTGGGGTGGTCGAGCGAAGTGACGTCGTCGGGGCTATCTTCGGCCAGACGGAGGGCCTCCTCGGCGATGAACTCGACCTCCGTGACCTGCAGGACTCCTCGAAGGTTGGTCGTATCAACGTCGAAATCGAATCCGATGAGGGCCGGTCGTACGGCTCGATAACCATCGCAAGTGGCCTTGATAGGGTCGAAACAGCGGTGCTCGCGGCGGCGCTCGAAACGATGGACCGGGTCGGCCCCTGCAAAGCAGATTGTACGGTGACGGATATCGAGGACGCCCGTGCCGCAAAGCGCCGGCAGGTCGTCGACCGTGCCTCCGAACTGCTCAGCGAATTCGAAGACGAGGTCCTCGCCGGTGACCGACTCGTTGACGAGGTTAGAAAACGGGCTCGTGTCGCGGAAATCACGGAATATAGCGGACTCCCTGCTGGTCCACGAGTTGCCGATAGCGACGCAATCATCATCGTCGAAGGCCGTTCGGACGTTCGGCAGTTACTCGAACATGGTATTCGCAACGCTATCGCGGTTGAAGGGACGGATGTTCCTGAAGCCGTCGCAGCGTTGAGTCTGGAGCGGAAGACCACGGCGTTTCTCGATGGTGACCGTGGCGGTGACCTAATTCTCCGCGAACTGGAGCAGGTTGGTGACATCGATTATGTCGCCTTCGCCCCGACGGACAAATCAGTCGAGGAACTGAACAGAGGGGAGATTCTGAACGCCCTCCGAAAAAAGATACCGTACGAGCAGATTGCAGAGGGAAGCTCTGCGCGTGAGGCGTTCAACCCAACTGCTGACGGAACCGTCACGATTCCAGCCGACGAGGGAGAAAACAGCGATGACCCAAAAGGGGAGTTGAATGATGGCGAACTCGACCAGGGAGACCTGCTAGAGTCCTCTGTCAGTCACGAACCGGAAGGGATACAGGGTGATGGGACACCGGAGTCGATTGGACAACGGGACAGCGTTGGTGAGTCGACTTCATCGGAACCACGTCAGTTGGGGACAGCGGATACGAGCGAACCGGAGTCAGACGACAGCAATCGCTCAGAAGAGCTGAATGGGCCCACTGGCCCTGCTGAAAACGCAGAGTCCGTCCAGTCCGCAGAAAAAGAGGGAACAGCAGAACCAGAAACCCTCGCCGGTCACGTATCTGGTATCTGTACTGAAGGGTCGGGCCAGGCCAGGTTCCTCGATGCAGCCTATACTGTCCTCGAAGAGCATGATGCCGAAGATGCATTCGAGATGCTCTGTGAAACAGAAGCAGTCCCTGAAACGGTTGTTATCGATGGGGAAATAGACCAACGGCTACTCGATGTCGCGGCCCAGCGTGGGGTCTCACAGCTAGTGGGGACTGCAACCGGCGAGTATGTGAAACAACCGCTGGGTATCCGCGTTCGAACTGTTTCCGAGTTCGAGGTTTCTGCCTAACGCTGGAAACTCTTGAAAATATACAAGAACCAGTTGTTAACTTATCTGGTAAATATCTCACTTATGGAAACTATATAGCTTTTCTGAGCCGCAACTGAAAACGTTTATCGGTGATGGGGTCTGACACGATTGTGTATGAAAATCCTGGTAACGGTATCGGAGGTTGCCGAAGCCGACGACGACTTCGAGATTGATGGGGTGTCGATAGACGACCGCTATCTGACGTTCGACCTCAACGAGTGGGACGATTACGCTGTCGAGGAGGCCGTCCAGATCAGTGAGGAACACGACGATGTCGAGGTCGTGACCGTCACCGTCGGACCGGAACGGTCCGAGGAAGTTATCCGTCAGGCACTGGCAAAAGGAGCAGACCGGTCCGTCCGTGTCTGGGACGACTCGCTGGCCGAGGAGTCAGTGGTTGACCCACAGACGAAAGCCGAACTCATCGCTGGTGTTGCCGAAGAAGAAGAGCCTGATTTCATCTTCACAGGCGTCCAGTCCGGTGATTTCTCGTTCGCCGCAACCGGTGTCGCACTGGCTTCCCAGCTCGGGTATGAGTGGGCAGCCGTCGTGAACGAATTCGACCTCGATGCAGACGCTGGGGAGGCAAGCGTCCACCGCGAACTCGAAGGCGGTATCGAGGAACTCACCGATGTTGAACTGCCAGCCGTCTTTACCATCCAGACGGGTATCAACGAGCCACGGTATGCGAGCCTTCGTGGCATTCGCCAGGCACAGAGCAAGCCACTCGATGTCAAATCACCTGAAGAGATTGGTGTCGAACTCGACGGCTCCTCGCTCGAACTCACCTCGCTCGAAGAGCCACAGACTGAAAGCGATACGACGCTGTTCGAAGGCAGCGCGGAGGAAACCGCCGCACAACTTGCGAAATTCCTCAAAGAGCAGAAGGGGGTGGGAGCATGAGCGGCGTGCTCGCCGTCGCAGAACACCGCCAGGGTGAACTGCGCGATGTCAGCCCGGAAGTGGTAACCGCTGGTAAGGAACTGGCTGCGGAAGTTGGTGGAGACCTCCACCTTGCTATCATTGGCGGCGATGTCGATACGTTCGCCGATGCGTTGAACCTTGATGGCGTTGACACTATCCACACTGTTGCGGAGGGCGACGAGTTCAACCACAACATCTACGTCCAGTCACTGACCCAGATTGCAGCCGATTGTGACCCACAGTACGTTGTCATCCCAAACACCGTCAACGGGCTAGATTACGCACCAGCACTCGCGGACGAAATCGGTTCCACGCTGGTCACTGACGCTGTCGCAATCGACGCAACCGATGGCCTGAGCGTCACCCGCGAGTTCTACAACGGGAAAGCAGAAGGAGACGTTGACGTTGCTGGTGACAGCGCGGTTGTTACGATTCGGCCTGGCGAATGGCCAGCAACCGAGGAAGCTGGCGACGCATCCATCGAAGCGTTCGATGTCGAAATCGACTGGGATGTGGTCGGTTCAACCGTTAACGGATTCGAAGAAGTCGGTGCCGGCGATGTCGATATCTCCGAGGCTGACGTGCTGGTTTCGGTCGGTCGTGGTATCGAAGAGGAGGATAACCTCCCGATTATCGAGGAACTCGCTGAAGCGATGGGCGCAACCGTCTCTGCTTCCCGACCAATCGTTGACAACGGCTGGCTCCCACAGGACCGTCAGGTCGGCCAGTCCGGGAAGAAAGTGACGCCGGATGTCTACATCGCAATCGGGATTTCTGGTGCAGTCCAGCACGTTGCTGGCATGAAAGGTGCAGAGACCATCATTGCCATCAACACCGACCCAAGTGCCCCGATTTACGATATCGCCGATTACGGTATCACCGACGACCTGTTCGATGTCGTCCCGGCGCTGACCGAGCAGTTCAGCTAAGGATTCCCTTACACGTCTCGTTTTTTCGATTGACACCGACATACAAAAGCGGATACGCTGTTATGGACACGTATGGGAAATGCAGACCTTCGACAGCTTGCTGCTATCGAGGAGGTGTCGTTCGATTCGCTCGAGGGCTCGACCGTTGCGGTCGATGCACACAACTGGCTCTATCGGTATCTAACGACGACAGTCAAGTGGACGAACGATTCGGCTTATACGACCACTGATGGCACGGAGGTAGCAAATTTAATCGGCATTGTACAGGGGCTCCCGAAGTTCTTTGCACACGATTTGACCCCGATATTCGTCTTCGACGGGGCTGTTACTGACCTCAAAGCGGACGAAATTGCGGAACGGAAAGAACAGCGTGAACAATACGAGGAACAACTCGAAGCGGCGAGAGAGGAAGGTGACCCCGTCGCCGTTGCCCGTCTCGAATCCAGAACCCAGCGTTTGACCGAGACGATTCTGGAGACGACTCGTGAATTACTGGAGTTACTCGATGTACCGATTGTCGAGGCACCAGCGGAGGGTGAATCACAGTGTGCACATATGGCCAGACAGGGGACGGTCGACTATGCGGGCACCGAAGATTACGATGCTCTGTTATTTGGGTCGTCCTATACGCTTCGGCAGTTGACCAGCAAAGGTGACCCCGAGCTGATGGATTTCGAGAAGACACTGACGACCCACGATATCACGTGGGAGCAACTCGTCGATATTGGGCTACTATGCGGGACTGATTTCAACGACGGCATCACTGGTATCGGTCCGAAGACCGGCGTGAAACTCATTCGAGAACACGGCAATATCAACGCAGTTCTCGAACACCGGGGCGAAGATATTCCACACGTCGATAGGCTCCGTGAACTGTTCCTCCAGCCGAACGTCCGTGATGTAACGGTTGCGACGGAACTCAACCCGGATGTGGCTGCCGCTCGTGAATTCGTTATCGACCAGTGGGAAGTCTCTGCTGACGAGGTCGAACGTGGATTCGAACGAATCGAGGAGACGCTTGTTCAGACCGGGTTGGACAACTGGACCTGAGAGTTCGGGATGTCGCGTTATTCGTCGTTTACCTGCTGTCGAAGCTGGTCGGTCTGTTCTTGAATCCGCTCAATCTGCTCTTTTATTTGGCCTTCAGCTTCGTCCTGCATCTCTTCGAGCTGGGATTCGGTCTCCTCGACGAATTCGACCGTCTGCGCTTCGAGGTCTTCGTGAGTCTCCTGCAGCAACTCGAGTTGCTCCCCAAGCGTTTCGAGATAGGTCTCTGAGAGGTCGCCGTATTCCTCGAGTCCTTCCTCGGCCATCGATGCGGCCTCCTCGCCAGCTTCATCGAGGGCTTCGAACTGTTCGTCCATGGCCTCTCGAATCTGTGCAATCCCGGATTCGGAACCGGGAACGGAGGATTCAATCGCTTCGAGATATCGGTCGAGCGCATTTCGTGTTATTTCCATCGTTCGATGTTGCGCTTCGACACCTTCGCCGATGCCGCCAGCGAGCGCTTCGCTTAACTCTTTCTGGAACTCGATACTCTGTTCGAGGGCTTTCTGGCTCTGTTCGAGCGTCTGTCGCTGGATTTCGAACGCGGTCGTAATTGGGTTGTCTCTGGACATAGCAGCCATTCGTAACTATCGCCCCCCAATCATATCAAACTATATGGTGAAAAGATTGACTGGTTGTTCAGGCTTCAGCGGCCTTTCCCTGTTCCCCGTTTCCTTCTGGCAACAACCATATCGTGAGAACAGTGAACAGCGTCACGACGAGGGCTGCCGGATAGTAGACGCGCACGGGAATGTCTATCCCCAGATAGGCGAATACGGTGTGCAACTCGATAATCACGGGTACCGAGAAGGCAAGCAGGACGAGCAACCCGGCAGTTCCTGGCCGCTTCATACAAACACCCCGAGTATCGTTGCGAAGACGCTCACAATACCCGCAAGCAACCAGTCCCCGACGGCAATAATACTTGGAATCGGGTCAACTGGACTGATTCCCGGTCCGAACCACCCGCCGTCACCGCTGACGATGGCTGCAAGCGGGAGGATATACGTCAACAGGATGAGTGCCACGGCGATTCCCGTCCACAGTTTGAGGTTCTCAAGGACCTGTGGTGCATGTTCGGGGCCGGAGAGTGCAGGTGGGAGCGTTTCGCGGGCCGGAACATCAGTCCCCGAACCGACGCCGAACCACGAAAGCCCAATGTGGATGAAAAACAGGACAAGCGAGAGAGTCAGAATGATTGCACCCAGTGCAATCTGGAAATGCAACTCGCCCACGGTTCCGATTGCTCCTTCGAACTCGAAGTCGTAGAACGGATCGGCCGTTCGACGTGGTTCCCCGCCGACACCAACGCGGTGCATGGCGTTACTCATGAGTACCATACCAACGAACCATGCCAGAACCTGAACCAGGCCGAGTCGCTCGCTGAAGATGTTCTTGCCTGTAATTATCGGCAGGAACCAGTAGGTCGCAGCCATGAACGTCAATGCGACTGCCGTCCCGACGGTCAGGTGGAAGTGCCCGACAACCCAGAACGTGTTGTGCACGAGGTAGTTGAGGTTCATCGATGCGTTCACCATACCCGAGAAGCCTGCAGCGGCGAACATGAGTCCGGCAAGCGCCATTCCAGTGAACGCAGGATTTCGCCATGGCAGGGCAGTCAACCAGCGGAGGTAGCCCTCACCACCACGCTGTCTCGCACCATGTTCGATACTGGCGACGACGGTGAAGGCCGTCAGCAGGCTTGGGAGAAGCAGGAACATGGTGTTCGTTCCGGCCAGGAATTTGAACCCTTCTGCAATTCCTGGGTCAAGATACTGGTGGTGGATTCCTGTTGGAACCGAAAGCACCAGAAACAGGACGAATACGATACGCGCAAGTGGGTCGCTGAACAGCCGTCCACCAGCAAGCTTCGGCAACACCACATACCACAGCATGTAGACTGGCATCAACCAGAAGTAGACGACAGGGTGTCCGAAGTACCAGAAGAGCGTCCGGGTAAAGAGTGGGTTCACGCTATCGACCAGTCCCAGCGACCACGGCAGCAGGAAGAAAATGACGGCAATGGCGACTCCTGCCGACGAGAGATACCACATCAACATCGTGGTCAGCACCATAAACGTACGCAGCGGAGTCCGTTCACCAGGATTTTCTTTTTTCCAGTTCCACCACGACCGGAACCAATCAACGCCAGCGAGCCAGGTACCGACGATGAATACAGCAAGGCCGGTATAAAACAGCGGGTGTGCTTCAAGCGGCGCGTAGAAAGTAAATAACACATCCGCGCTCATGTCGGTCATGTCGGTGAAGCCGCCAAGGATAGTTATCGCAGCCATCGCTGAACCGGCAACCATCATTCCGTACCAGAGCCAGGTAAACCGGATATCCTCCACTGGTCGGTCAAGGCTATCGGTAACGGCCCAGAGGAAAAAGCCGACGAGGAAAAAGATGGTAAACAGAATTGCAAGTGTGACGCCATGTAGCGTCAGCACCGTGTAGTAGGTTGAATCCTCGATAACGCGGATAATATCGAGTCGGTGCAAGGTTTGCAGCGGCCCCATCGCCCCGCCGATAAGGAGGGCGAGGAACGAACTTGCAAGGGCCATTCGGACAATGCGGGCTTCCTGTGGGAATCTATCAGCAAAGACTGCCATCAGGCATCACCTCCAGTTTCGTCGGCATCAATCACGTCATCTGCATAGTTATCTTCCCATTCCTCTTCGGAAACAACATTTACTTTTCCTTCCATTTCGTGATGCAGCTCCCCGCAATACTCGCTACAGACCACACCATATTCCTGTGGTTCTTCGAACTCTGCAGTCAGTGTGGCTATCTGGCCGGGGATGACCATCGTGTTGACGTTCGTTCCAACGATATCATAGCTGTGAATCACATCGTTCGCTGTGATGTGAAACGTCACGGTCGCCCCTTCCGGCACTGTTATCGTACCCGGGAAGAAGTTGGGATGTTGGGCGACGATTCTTGCCTCGTAATGTGATTCATTGACCTGACTCACTCGGGGGTCAGTTGCCGCGACGTCCTGATACCCTTCGAACGTGGGGTGTTCGCTAATTGCGTTCGGGTCAATCTCCCCGCCATCGTCGTTGACCATCTGAATACCGGCACCGACAGCACCATAGGTAACTGTCGAAATAAACGCAATAATCAGTACAAGCGCCGCAGCAAACCAGATTTTTTCGTACTTGTGTATTTCCATCGTTTACATCACCCCCATCGGTGAGATTCGACCGAGGAATTCGACAAAGTACGTGAATACCCACAGCACGCTCACGATAGCGAAATAAATGAAAACGAGCGTCAACGTACCTATCGGGTCATATTCGTCGTGTCCAATTTCACGCTGTATGTCGTCACCAGGTTCTGCATTTGATTGTTCAGCACCCATATAATACGCCATTGTAACCCAGCTACTTTAATCACTTCTAGCGGTTCCCAGACCACGGGAACCAGAGAAATACTTTAAATAAACACCCCCTAAATACAGGTTATCCATGGAACCACACAAAATTGCACTTGGCGCACTACTGACGCTTGTTCCCGTTGGTGTATACGTTGGATTGAGTGCACATATAACAACTATCCAGGCAACGCTCGGTATCTTTAACGTCCTGTTTATTGTTGGTTTCCTCGTGCTGATGTTCGGTGCAACTGAATCCACCGACCACAGCACAGGCGCTACGCACTGACCGGTGTTGCTGTGCCCGTACCGCCCAGAGAAAAATGCCCAAGATACAGGGCAGAAACGGCCACAACGTCGAATGATGTGTGAACCGCTTTCGCTGAACTGCCCCGGTCTTTTTATCTCTCCCATTCAGAACTGGACGATAACCAAACACTACTGCGGAACCCTCACCCAATGACCACCTGTACCCTCTGTGAACTGCCGGTTGGCGATTCCCCGGTTGAATCCGATGACACACCTGGGGCGTTCTGTTGTCGCGGCTGTGCGGAGGTCTATCGAACGCTCGGAGATGTCGACACTGAAAAGACCGTCGAGCCACAGGAAATCGAAGGGTCCGATATCCCAGCGGATTCGGAAACGGCCTACCTTGCGGTCGATGGCATGCACTGTTCAACCTGTGAGGTATTTCTCGAAACGACTGCCCGCAAAGAACAGGGAGTCTACGATGCGGAGGCGAGCTACGCCGCCGAAGCGGTCAAAGTTAGCTACGACCCGGACGAGACGACAACTGACGCTGTAACAGACTCCCTCTCGACACTCGGATACACTGCGAGAGAACGAGGGGAATCAGCCTCGTCCGGACCGGATATGGCCAGCCGCCTCCTCGTTGGTGGCTTTTTCGGGATGATGGCGATGACCTGGTACATTATCTTTCTCTATCCGACATACTTCGGCTTCGACCCGATTGTGACTCTGGGTCAGTGGGATGGGCTGTATGTCTACGGCCAGCTGGCCGTCGTGACGACGGTTATTCTCTTTTACACCGGACAGCCAATGTTACGCGGTGCGTACGTGAGCATCCGTGCTCGACGACCGAACGTCGACCTGCTGGTGACTATCGCCGCGCTCGCCGCGTATCTCTACAGTACTGCCCGGATTTTCATGGGTGCATCCGACCTGTACTACGATGTGACGATCGTCGTCGTGATGGCTGTCACTGTCGGGAACTACTACGAGTCGCGAATCAAACGCAAGACGGCAGGACTGCTCGCTGACCTGACCGAGCTGCAGGTCGACGAGGCCACTCGTGTTTCCGGGGAGACCATTTCCATTGAGGCGGTTGAACCAGGGGACGACCTTCAGGTTAACCCCGGTGAACGAATTCCGGTGGATGGAACGGTCAGTGAGGGAACTGCGGCCGTCGACGAAGCCCTCGTCACGGGCGAATCGCTTCCAACCACGAAGCGACCGGGTGATTCCGTCCGTGGCGGGACCGTCGTCACAGATGCACCAATCGTCGTCACAGCTGGGGAACAGGCCGAAAGCACGCTCGATCGGGTCGTCGGCATGCTGTGGGATATTCAGGCGACAAAACCCGGCGCACAGCGGGTCGCCGACAGGCTTGCTACGATTTTTGTTCCTCTGGTGTTGGTCGTTGCCGCGCTCGCAGCAGTAATCATTCTGCTCACTGGCGGTTCGGCACGGACGGCCATGTTGATTTCTCTGACCGTCCTTATCGTCTCCTGTCCGTGTGCGCTGGGGCTTGCAACGCCGCTAGCTGTCGCTTCGGGGCTCCAGACGGCGGCCAACCGGGGCATCGTCGTTACCACACCTGCGCTGTTCGAACACAGCTCGACGATCGAGACGATCGTATTCGACAAGACTGGAACCCTGACGGATGGTGAGATGTCAGTAAAAGAAGTGGTTACAGCGGATGCCACGCAACCGGAACTCATCACCCGCGCTGCGATGGTCGAACAGTTCTCCGCCCATCCGATTGCGAACGCTATCACTGACCGCGCCACTGAGTCGTCCCCCGTAACGGATGGTGGAACTGACCGGTTGCGAGAACCTGCTCAGGAGACAGAGAGGCTGGAACACACTTCGGGAGATGCCGAACTGCACGTATCGGACACAGCATACCCGGAGAGGGATGACACTGAGGAGCTACTTGATTCGTTCGAACAGTTTCCTCGTGGCGTCGCAGCAACTATCGACGATGAACGGACGGTTGTGGGGCATCCGTCGTTGCTCGAAGCGGAAGGGCTATCGATTTCTCCACCGCTTCGTCAGGCCATGGAATCAATCCGCCAGCGGGGTGATGTTCCGACACTCGTCGGCTGGAACGGATGCGCCCGTGGTGTCATTGCCGTAGGGGATGTCGACCGTGAGGAATGGGACTCGGTTATTGACACGATTGGACCGAAACACAGGATTGTCGTTCTCACAGGGGACGACGGGCCGGCAGCTGACCGCTATCGCACACACGAGTACGTAGATGAGGTCTTTGCAGGTGTTCCACCCGACGGGAAAGCAGAAACGGTGAGACGGCTTGCCGCAACTGAGACGGTTGCGATGGTTGGTGATGGGAGCAATGATGCGCCTGCGCTCGCTGTCGCGGATGTCGGTATCGCCGTCGAAGGAGGAACGCAACTCGCAACTGATGCAGCCGATGCCATCGTTCTCGACGGTGACCTTCGCCAGATTCCAACTGTCTTCGATGTCGCTCGTGGCACACGTACCCGAATCCGGGAGAATCTTGCGTGGGCGTTCGTCTACAACGGTATCGCTATTCCACTCGCGCTGACTGGGCTATTGAATCCGCTCTTTGCAGCACTGGCGATGGCAACCAGTAGCTTACTGGTCGTTGCAAACTCGGCTCGCTCTCCACCGATGCGCGGTTCGTAATTGTCCTGCTGGTTGTCGCCCACAACCGTTCCTGGTGCCCGAATCTTAATATACCGACTCCCGCAACATACAGCCAGTGACAGCCGAGGTATCCGTGCTCATCGTCGAAGATGAAGTTGAACTCGCAGAGATGTACCGCGCGTATCTCCCCGACGAGTACGATGTCGAAATTGTCAACGGTGGTGTCGAGGCGCTCGAAATTGTCGATTCGTCGTTCGATGTCGTTCTTCTTGACCGTCGAATGCCTCGTGTCTCCGGCAGCGAAGTCCTCGCACACATCGAGCAGGAAGGGATTGAGTGTCACGTCGCGATGGTAACGGCTGTTGACCCTGATTTCGATATTATCGACCTCCGCATCGATGATTATCTGGTCAAACCAGTCACTCGTGACGAGTTGCTCGAAACGCTAGAGCGGTTGGTCTCCCTGGAAGAGTACAACGAACTCGTTCAGGAGCTAACTGCCAAAAAACTCAAACGAAACGTTCTACAGGTTGAAAAGCCACGGTCGGAACTGGTCGAAAGTACTGATTTCGAGCAGCTTACGGCCGAAATTGAGGCACTCGAAGCTGAAATCGATACACTCGCCGACGAACTGAATGTCGAAGATGTCGACGAAATTGCAGAGCGGTTCTGAACGGTGGATCGTATCCGTTTCAGCGAGCTTACAACCTTCGGGTCTAGGAATCCTTTCGTTCGACGACATCCCCAAGCGTGTAGCTTCCTGTTGAGGATTCGCCCGACCACTCTGATTCGTCAACGCCACCGCCAGCGGTAAGGTCAATATCGAGTTTTCGTTCGAGCTTTTTCTGGATGCTATCGGTCGGAAGCGTATCGCCGCGTTCAAGTTTCCGAATGAGGCTAGCTTTTTCGTTCAGGTCGTTTGCCAGGTCCTCCTGACTCAGACCTGCGCTTTCTCGCGCGGCCCGAATTCGTTCGTCGAAATCTTCGGCGATTTCGTCCATATCATCGAACATATCTCGACGGCGTCCACCGCCGGTCGAACCACCGCTGCTCGACCCTGATGACGTAGAGCCGCTACTGCTGGAGCCAGACGACCCCGACGATGAACTGCTCGTCGAATATTTCGTCGAGGTACTCGACGATTTTTGTTCTTTGATTTCGGTCCCGAAGTCGGTACAGTCGGCACACACTTCGAGGACGGCACCCTCTATTTTCGCTTTGTTCGGGGATTTCGTCTCTTTCCCGCACATCTCACACTGGACCATACAATGACTTGGCCACCCCACCGCATAAATCGTACGCCGTAGTGACGGTCGTTGTTCGTTTGATTTGTATCAGTACAAATCACGGTTCGACCTCAGGACAGGTCCCGCATCGCGTAATAAAACCGCTGCAATGCAGTAAGGTGGCCAACAACAGCGAAGACGACCAGTAGCCAGCCGATGACTGTAAATCCTGATATGCTCGTGGTAACGAAGGCAGCCACGCCACCGATGATGCCAATTAGCATGAGTCGGTCTGCTCGCCCAAGTAACCCGCCGTAGACTCTATCGAGGCCGACGGCTTCGGCCTGTGTCCCCAGATACGAGGTCATCAACACACCAGTCACTGCCGCGAATCCAAGCGCATATTCTCCGATTCCGCCCGCAAGCCCGGCGATGAGTATCAGGTCGGCATACCGGTCGAGGACGTGGTCGAGTAAATCCCCGGCTGGCGATGCAACATTTAGTTCCCGAGCGAGTGCGCCATCGAGCAGGTCCAGCAGGCCATTGAGGAAGACGAAAAATGCACCGAGGAGATAGAGTATCGGTCTGTCGCCGGCGAAATAAAAGCCAACACCACCACCGACAGCCGCAAGCAGTGCCAGTACGCTCACGGAGTCGGGTGTCAACCCAAGCCGTTTCGAGACGGTTACAAACGGTTCGAGCAGCCGTTCCGCGAGCGGTCTGAGTGAATCAAGTGTCATGAGTAGCGTCGTAATCAGGTGTTGTCAGCCAGATAGTCGATAAACGAGACGGTTCCCGCACTTGGCACGCGCTCACCGGCACCCACTGCTTCTATATCGCGGGCGACTTCAGCTGGTGAACGGTCGGTCGTGTCGATTTCGTAGACGTTCTCTTCGCCATGAAGCGACACCGCTTCAGCGAGGATGATATCCAGCGCTTCGCTTTCGGCGTTTTCCTGGATGCTTTCGGTCGATTCGTCGCGGTCAGACAGGCGTGACTTGAGCTGTTCCGGATGACACCGAAGGACGACCACTTTATCAACATCGAACTGATGGGAGAGGTGAGACTCGATGATGGCGTCCTGTTTGTCAGCAAGCCACTGCTCAACTGCATCCATATCTGCAACAACTGAGTCACGGCGTTCGTCGTAGTCCACACGCAACCCCTCCTGTTTGATACGCTCGTTCAGATGAATCAGTGCAAGCGAGGACTCAACCAGTTCAGTCGCGGTAGTTTTCCCGGTTCCGGGAGTGCCGGTCACAGCAATTCGCACCGTTACTCACCTCGAATAATCCCGTTGAGTGTCTCTACTGCCTTCCGCGTCGATTCTTCGGTCCCACAGGTGATTCTGATACACTCTGGAAGCCCGAAACTGGCACAGTCGCGGATAATCACTCCCTCCTTCTGAGCAGCCTCTGCAACGGCAGCGCCGTCGCCAACTTCAGCGAGGACAAAATTCCCGCCACTCGGCCACGTTTGTGCCTCTAACTGCTCGTGCATGAACTCCCGTGCCCAGCGCGTAGTTTCGACGGTTCGCTCAACGTGTTCGTTGTCTTCTAGCGCAGCGAGGCCCGCATGACAGGCCAGCAAGTTGACCGCAAACGGGGTATTGATACGCTCGTATGCGTCGGCCCATTCCGACGGGATGAGGCCGTACCCAAGGCGAAGTCCCGCGAGCCCGTAGGCTTTCGAAAACGTTCGCAGAATGGCGACATCATCCCGTTCATCAACGAGCGGACGAGCGGAGGGCTCGGTCGTAAACTCGGCATACGCTTCGTCGACGATAACGAGTGTCTCCGAATCGGTTTCCGCAGCAAGTGTTTCTATCTCCGTGACCGGCATCTCCGACCCGCTTGGGTTGTGTGGCGTTGTAATGTAAACGAATCGCTGGCCGTCGTAGTGGTCAAGCACGGTTGCTGCAGTCTGCTCGAAGCCGTTTGCTTTTTCAAGCATGTAACTTTCCACCACTGCGCCGTGATACCGGGCGCTCATCGGATAGTACGCAAAGCCTGGCTCGGGGGCGAGGACTCGGTCTCCTTCCGAGAGCATCGCTCGCGAGAGATAATCCAGCAGTCCATCTCCACCTGGTGTCAACCAGACCTGTTCAGGGGCAACATCCCACTGCTCCGCAATCGCCGCAGTCAGGTCCGTATGGGCGGCTTTTGGATAGGTATGTACAGCCGGTGCAGCATCTTTGATAGCGTCGATTGCTTTCGGACTTGGTCCGAATGGGTTTTCGTTAGAGGAGAGTTTCACGAGGTTGTCAGGGTCGAGGCCGAGCTCACGAGCAACCTCGTCGACACCGCGTCCAGCACGGTAGGGAATATTCGCAGAGAGATCCCGGGTATTCATGTCTCGAATAAACGGTCCCCTCATCTTAAGACTGCTCATAAGAGCTTTCGAGCGTGCTGTGTGGCGATTGGGTGGGGTTCTGGTCGCTCCCGTAGGATATTAATTCAGCCTCATCTGAGTGTCTGTATGGAGATACGGGGCGTCCTTGGTGGAATCTGCCTTGCAATCGGCGGAATTCCGCTTGCGCTGTTTTACGGATTCGAGTCGTTTGGGTATCTGGGTATGGCGCTCATCGCCGTCGGAGCACTTGTGAGCTACGGTGCATACAACGTGGATTGACCGCTATTCTATCTCTGATTCATAAATTTCAGTCAGGCAAATCCCTTATACCTCTCAAAGCCTCCGATATTCTTTCACAAAGCGGAGGCTCTCATCAATGGATGCGGATGATGACCTGACAACCAGAATCATTGAAGGTGACCCCTACGCTCAGGCCTCGGTAGCTGAACGGCGAATGATACCGATAGGACTCCGCGGAAAAATCATCTTCGCCTGCGTTGTGCTTGCAGTCTCGGGGTTGCTCACACCGGCGATAGCTATCCGAACTGACCTGATAACCCAGGTCGAACCAGCAACGAGCGAGAACCCGTACCGACTCAGTATCGGCACGTTCACACTCCTGGGGGTTGCAACCAACTTCGTTGTCGCGCTCTTTCTGCTGTATCTGCGATATACAATCATTCACGAGGTAGACTCCGTATCGGCCGCTCGCAAGATAATCCGTATCGAGGATATCGCCGCGTGGTTCCTTGTATTCGGCACAGCAGCAGTGGCCATTTCCCTCAGCTTTGCGACCATCGGGATAGTTTCCCCGGAGACTATCGTGAACCTGACAGAAAGCGGCGTTCGTCCCTATCGTCCCGAATCGAATTTTGTCGGTGATGTCCGTATCGCTTCAGTTGGGGGATTGATTGCCAGTGGGCTCGTCTTTGCACTATATACCCTACTTGAACGGTCGTGATATCCGTCAATTACCCCATTGCGACGGATTTTGAAGGGCCCACAACGTCCATACTGGTGGTGTTTGTTATCTTTCATTCTATTCCACCTTACAGGTATGACTCTATTTTCTTTAAATAGTTAGCCCAAGCCTAAGGTGTAGCATGCAAACTGGAGCACTGACAGACACACTGGTACTGGGTGCATCGATGCAGGATTTCTTCGAGCACGGCCTCAATGACGCCGTGTTTGGAGCATCCCTGTACGCAAATATCTTTCTGGCCGGAGCCACACTCCTGTTGTTGATGTGGCTCGGTCGGAATGTCAAGGACCCACGGTCGCAACTCATTATTGTTTCGGTGATGGGTATTTCCGCGGTTTCGATTGCCAGCTATTCAGGACTGGCCTCGGGACTGACTCTTTCCATTCTGGAAATGCCTGAAGGCCACGGAATGGAAGGAGCAACGCAGGTGCTTGAAACGAGTGATGGAGCGGTCGAAGAGGACGGTACGATGGTCCTGTGGGGTCGATACCTGACATGGACGTTCTCAACACCGTTCATCCTGCTTGCCCTCGGACTGATTGCGGGCTCTAACATCACGAAAATCTTCACCGCAATCATCTTCGACATCGGCATCATGGTGACCGGTCTTGCCGCAGCACTGACCACGTCCAGCCACCTCATGCGCTGGTGGTGGTACGCGCTGAGCTGTGTGTACTTCCTGGTCGTCATCTACATCCTGCTCGTCGAGTGGCCGGAAGACGCGAAGGCCGCAGGAACTGTTGAAATATTTAACACCCTGAAATGGCTTACTGTGGTGACCTGGTTCGGTTACGCCATCTTCTGGGCACTCGGTAACGAGGGACTGGCTATCTTCGAAACAGCCGTTGTGACCTCCTGGGGTTACAGTGCCCTGGACATCGTCGCGAAATACGCCCTCAGCATCATCATTGTCGTCTGGGTGCGCGACAACGTCGACATTATCAGTGGTGGTGCTGAATACGGTGCGACAAGCGATGCGATCCCAGCAGACGACTAACTGAGAAGCCCCGTTATTTTTTATTTGGTGTCGCTAACTGTCGAGTAGATGTTCGTAATCGAAACGACCAACCCGGAGAAACTCAAGCGGATTATCGCAGCAGGGACTGGTGGCATTCTGATTTCCCTGTTGCTTATCGTCCTTAATTTCGTTATGCCGCTTTTTGGACCTGCTGGCTACAGCATCAGCAATCTCGTGTTTGGCTTTTTCGGACTCGTCTTTCTTGTATTCTCTACACATCCGACATACCAGGCTGTTGAAAATCTTCAGGACGAGTGACAGTGGCCTGTTTCCTACCTCATTCAAACTCGTTGTGTAACAGCCTTTTTATTGTCACTCTCGAAGTGTCATGCATGACCGAGTATAACTTCGCCTACGTTGGAATGGGTGCCGCCTTTCTCGTCATTGCTGTTGGCGCAATGGCGTTTGGGCTGTGGGGTCTGTATACCATCGGGACAGGCGGGACAGGCGAAGTGGAGTCAAATGGCATGGCTATCGACTCGCTCGAATGTGCAGATGGCGCATTTACGGGTGACCCGGAGTTTCCCGGTGAACCGCCACACGAAACTGACAGGACAATCCTGAGTCCGAACGAAGTCGAGTCGGTCAACGCAACAACTTCCGATGGTGAGTACATTCTCGAGATATCGATGGAAGGAACCCTGCTGGATGCCTGGGCAGTCTACGAGGACGGTGCTGAACTCCCTGTCGACGTATCCGAAGACACAGTGACGGTCACAACACAGAGCGAGGACCCGTACCGACTCTGGATTGATTCAGCCGGGGACGGGATTACGCGAACAGAACTGACGTTCTGTCCAGCGAATTTCTGAGCGGAAACTCGGTTGTCAGATACCCCTCCATCCAGCGGCTACAACCGCCGACTGTAGGGGCCGGCCGTGTATACACCTTACATGTCTGTTATAGCCATCATTTATAGGAACCTCCTAATGGAACACGTATGGATAGAATCAACGACGGCCGACGTGACATCATCATCCACGGTAACGCAACAGTAGATGACCTGCCGATGAACGGATTGCCGGACCTGCCAGCGATTGGCTCCGTCGAATCGTTTGTTCCCGCAAACATGGACGAACCGAAACTCTACCCCGGTGACGTTCTCGTCGGGGTAAAGGACGGGAGAATTTACTTCGCGGAGCTAATCTACCAGAAGCTGGATGAGGACGTACTCGTCATCGAACTTGATACCGGTCAGTATCGCGTCGTAAACGACCAGGTATTCAGCTCACGGTTTTTCAAAGCTGACGAGATTCATCTGTACGACGACGTCACTGGTGACCAACCCGAATGGGACGTTGAGTTTGACGAATCCAAACTCAAGCGACCGGAAGTGAGCCGAGCGCGATAATCACACCGTTTTTTCACCCGTTCGATACCACCGCATTCGGTAGTATCAGCTACCCGAACAGCGAACTAAACAACCCACTCTCCCGTGATGTCGTTCGGTCGAAGGACTCGAGTGTGGTCGTGAGGTCTCGACAGAGTCGCCCGAACTGTCGAACCGTTTCCTTGTCTAGCTCCTCGCTGAGCGTGTCACGGTTTTCCTGCAGATACCGAGCGACTTCCTCGCGGTCGAATGTCCCAGTGTTGATGTCAGTATCGGCAAAATACTGTGAGAGCCGGTCGACAACTGGTCCAGTGTCACCGATAGCTGCTGGTTCGATTCGGTCCCCCACGCTATCGGCGGCTTCTATAGCTCCAGCGTAGGTCCGATTGACCAGTTCTATATAAAACGGCTCAGAGAGAACATCTTCCAGTTGTCCGTCTCGGTGGTCGGTGAACTGCGCAATGGACTTATTGACGATTCCCATCTCATCTGGCTCACCAGCGTCTCCCGCACGCAGTAATGCGACGACATCGAGCCTGTCTTTCCCAAAGAGGGAAACGAACTGCCGGATATTTTGCTGGTCGACAACCGGAACCACCGTCCACCTATCGTCCAGCCCATCAGTTCCCTCGTTTTTGAGCATCCGTGAGACGACGTTCAGAATAATGTGGTCTGCCTTCTGTTCAACCAGTAACACCTGCGGGTTCACGAGCAGCGTGTCCATCAAATCGAGTTCGAAGACGTTTCTGAGTGGGAATTTCGTCTGGTTGTCCGCAAGTGTGACATCGCTGGTCAGGTTCGTCTCGCCGATGGGCTCTGCCATCACCATCTGTGTTCGATGAACCGTTGCAGGGTCAATCATGAACGGTGAATGAGTCGTGTAAATGACGGTATGGTGTGAGCCGATATCATCGCCGAGAAACGACAGGAACTGCTGTTTGGCACGCGGATGGAGATTGAGTCCCGGTTCGTCAAGCAACAGAACGAGCGACTCATCTGCCTCTCGAAGCTCCGCAAGCTGACAAAACGTCGAAAAGAACCATCGGAACCCACGTGAACGCTGGGCGAATTCGACGGAGACGTTGTGTTTTTTATTTTCCACCCGGAGATCAAGCACCCGGTGGTCTTCGTCCGTGATGTTTTCCTGCAGTCGTATCTGTAAGTTACCCGTCTGACTCCAGTAGGACATTGCCTCGTCGCTGACCCGTGCCGACGCGGATTCGAGTGCTGTCTGTGTTTCTCGCCAATTTTCACGCTCACTGAGGTCTTCCGGGTCGAGGTCGGCAACAGCAAGGAGCGACAGGAACGCCTGGTCGCCCGGCGAGAGTGCTCCATCTTCTACCCGCTCGATAATCTCCTCGATAGCAATCGTTCCGTCCATGATTGCATACTCGTTGATGAATCGGAACGTCGGGAGTGAGGCCGCAAGGACGGTTTCACCGATGTGATTCGTCAGTGCCTGTTGTGGTTCAGCACCAAGTTCATCGCTCAGGTCCTGTTGCAATGGCGATTTTGTTTCTTTGGAACCATCCAACTCACGTGCTGATTCACAATCGCTCACTCTGCTTTCCAGTCCATCGGGGAGGTCGAAACAGTCTACAACCAGGTCCGGCACGACCGAATCCTTCAGTTCGATCTCCCATGTCCGTTCATTCTGATAGTCACGGTGGACGACGACGGTTCTTTCCTCAAGAATATCGTTCTCGTATGTTTCCGTGAGCGTTTCGACGTCATCATCAGAAAGCTTGAACCGGCCGCTTGCCACGACCTGTTCGTCCGTCTCCGGGTCAAACGAAGACCAGTTCTGACGCGGATAATCCTCGTATGGTTCGAAACCCTCAGTCTCGACCGCCGGATTCAACTGTTCGACGGCTCGCATGAACGCTGTCTTTCCCGACTCGTTTTTCCCGATAATACAGGTCAATCCATCTGTATCGACCCAGCCTGTATCTGTCAAGCACCGATACTGCTGGACACGAAGCGCAAGCAGTTCCATAATGGGGGCACGACGGGTATTTAAATAAAAACACAATCTGTCAGGTCAGGGTTAGCACCAATCGGTCACTTGGTATCTTTCTCGTGGTCCTCGATGACTGCCTCCGCAGTGTGTTCCCCACTGATAAGACACATCGGGACACCAATTCCTGGTGTGGTAAACGAGCCAGTAAAGTAGAGCCCATCGAGGGCTTTCGAACGGTTCGATGGACGGAGAAGCGCCGTCTGTCGGAGTGTGTGAGCCAGTCCGAGAGCTGTTCCTTCCGTTGCATTGTATCGCTCACCGAAATCTCTCACGGCAAATTGCTCTTCGACGACGATTCTGTCCCGCAGGTCGACACCCGTGTTTTCAGCAATATCGGCAAGGATCTTCTCCCTGTAGGTCTCACGGAGGGTGTCACTGTCTGCAAGGCCAGGCGCGACTGGCACTAACACGAACAGGTTGCTGTGTCCCTCGGGAGCAACGGTCTCGTCTGTCTGTGAGGGGACACAGAGGTAATATGCTGGCTCGTCGGGCCACGCGGGGTGGTCGAAAATCTGCTCGAAATGGCTGTCCCAGTCGGTTGGCAATACGAGCGTATGATGAGCAAGCGGGTCAACATCACCTTCGACACCGAGATACAGCAGGAACGCAGATGGTGCATAGGTTCGTTTCTCCCAGTAGCTCTCGTCGTACTGACGTTCGTGTTCGGGAAGGAGTTCCTGCTCGACGTGAGCGTAATCGGCGTTGGCGACCACTCTATCAGGTCGGTATGGGCCGTTACCCGTCTCAATAGCTTCGCCCTCGTCCGTCTCGATAATAAAGCCATTTCGACCACGTGTGAGCGATGAAACCTCACAGTCAGTATGATACTCGACGCCCAGCTCCTCGCCGAGCTCAACAACCCCATCCACGACGGCACCCATCCCGCCATCCGGGTAGTACACGCCCAGATTGAAATCGACGTGACTCATGATATTGTACAGCGCTGGCGTATTTTTCGGTGACCCGCCCAGAAACACCAGCGTATACTGCATAATCTGCTGGAGCTTCGGGTGAGAGAAATAATCCTCGACGTGACTTTGCATCGAACCGATAAGCTGGAGGCCAACTGGTGCCGATTGCATCACATCCAGGTCTATCCAGTCACGTGGCTTTGAGCGGTCAACGTAGACGAACTTCTCCATCGCCGTTTCGTAATGGTGCTGGCTGGTTTCGAGATAGGAATCGAACTGCTCGCCTGCGCCGGGTTCGTACGAATCGAAGAGCTCTCGCATCGCAGCGAGGTCGCCGCTCGCATCCACCTGGTCGCCGTCTTTGAAAAAGATGCGGTAGTGTGGGTCGAGGCGAGTGAGGTCGTAGTACTCCGACGGTTCTTTGTCGAAGTGTTCGAAAAAGCGCTCGAAGACATCTGGCATGAGATACCAGGATGGCCCCATATCGAACCGAAAACCATCCCGTTCGAGAACGCTCGCACGACCCCCAAGTTGCTCGTTCTTTTCGATGACACGCACGTTCGCACCGGCATGTGCAAGATAACAGGCCGTCGAAAGTCCACCAATGCCGCCACCAATCACAGCGATGTCCGTTCCAGCAAGGTCTACCATACCTGATAGTACGACTCAACCGACATAAGCCATCCACTTCCTTGGTTAGGTATGGAGGGTGATTCAAGACGACTCAGCACTACGTTTCAGTATGAGCGGCGAGACGGCAGTCATTACTGGAGCGGGTCGTGGAATCGGGAAAGCGGTAGCAACAACGTTTGCAGCGGATGGGATTCACGTGGTGGTCTCTGCCCGAACGAAGTCAGCTATCGACGCAGTCGCGGACGATATCACCGATGCGGGGAACGAGGCAACCGCAATTCGTGCCGATGTTCGCGATGAGTACGATGTCGAACGACTCATGGAACAGGCCGCTCGGATTAGCGGCGACCTCGACTATATCGTCGCTAATGCTGGCGTCTATCACGGTGAGACAGGGGAAACACCGCTCACGACGGCGAGTTATTCTGCCTACGACGACCACCTCCGGACGAACGGTCGTGGCGTCTTTGCGACAATCCGCGAGTCGCTCCCACACCTCGCCTCGGATGCCCGGATTCTTGTTAGCTCGGGTCGTGTTGCGAGAACCGAACCCGCGGGATATGGTTCGTATGCTGTCTCGAAAGCAACTGCGGAAGCTATCGCTCGGGGATTCAGTGCCGATATCGAGCAACCCGTCAGTATCGTCGACCCCGGCCTGGTCGAAACGTCGCTCACTGAAAAGAGTGGCCTCGACCCTGCCGATGTCGCAGCACAGTTTCTCTGGGTGGCAACGGAAGCCCCCGCTGACGAAATTGACGGGTCCGTTATCGACCGCAAACAGTGGCGGAAAGCCTCTCGATGAGAACGTCTTGTACCCGATGGAGTAGGCAGCTATCTGCTCCTAAGACGTGGTCGTTCACTCCCGCATATCTTCCGGCACAGGTTCGGATTTACGGAGTTTTCGCGCGGCGTAAGCAGCTGTTCCCCCTATCCCGGCGAGCCCAGCAACGGGACCAAACCCTGGCCCATCGTCGTCGGCAACATCATCATCGGTATCGTCTTCATCGTCGGTGTCATCCACAGTATCCGTGTCATCTTCAGCGGGGTCGTCCTCATCCGGGTCATCCTCATCGGCTGCCGTCACCGTCCCGATATTCGTGACGCCACCGGGAACCGGCCCTTCCTCAGCGTCGATGTTCGGAAGTACTGGGTACTCGCCCGGTGAGGCCGTTTCTCCTTCATCTGCTTCATCGCCAACATAGTGTATCATCGCAACAAAATCATCAGTTCCTGTAAACGGCAATTCGTTGAATTCACCATCGTCCGGGATACGCTCTGCGATGATTTCGGCACCCATCGACTCCCCTGTC